>JAEEGI010001124.1_pt1 | contig 67578 bp, 41 predicted proteins | sample 8958751 | NCBI WGS metagenome assembly JAEEGI01 (sample SAMN16246545, study PRJNA631951) | gut metagenome | biome: gut microbiome; feature: rumen; material: KS-attached | host: Bos | place: Iran: Karaj | collected 2018-10
GGGCCAGCCGGGCGGCGCGACGGGCTTCCTTGCGGGCCTGGCGTTCCGCTTTGCGGAGGGCGCGCTTCTCGGCGCGGGTCAGCTTTTCGCTGCGCACGACGGTTTCCGGCGACGCGATATCGACGGTTTCGGCCGGCTTTTCGCGGTCGATGACAGGCTGCTGGTTGTTTTCGACGATAGGCTTGGAGACCTCAACGACGGTGGTGTCGAGATTCCGGGTCAAGCCCGGAATGACGGTCGTGTCGGGCATGACAGTAGTAGTGTCCGTCATGACACCGATGGTATCGACAATTGATCGTACACCAACGCTGTCGACCACAGGTTGTACAACTTCCTCATCGTCATGCCTGGCTACCCCGATTTTTCCGTCATTCCGGGTACCTATTTCGTCATTCCGGGCACCTATTTCGTCATTCCGGGCTTGACCCGGAATCTCCAGGGCGGCGATGGAGTCCAAAGCTGCGGCGCGGGCCAGCGAGTCGCGCTCGCGCTCACGGCGCTGCAGCTCGGCCAGCTTGCGCGCATTGATCTGCTCGAAGAGCTCGTACATGTACCCGTCGAAGAACTTGTTCGTCTGCCGATAGAGCGGCTTTTTCAGATCCACGTACTTCGAGCGCTCCGACACCCGCATCTGACGGTCCGTGATGGAATCACGCCGGGATGGACGCTCGGCGGCACGCCACTCGAAACCCTTGAGCCGCTGCTTCGACATTTCCAACTCACCCACCGGATAGGCGTCGCTCTTGATCGACTCCATGTACAGCAGCCGCTGCGCCGTGCCGTCTTTCAGCGCGGCAGTCATCGATTTGGCCTCCTTGAGGTTGATGGTCGTGACCACGTCTTCGTCCACCATATAGAAAATAGCCGTCACGCCGCCCAGCGCATCGAAACGATAGATCTTGTTGTCGCGGAACCAGCCCAGCATCTCCGTGCTCTTGATCTGGTTGTAGTGGACGCTGTCCTGTTCGGAGATGATCCAGGCATCGGTGATCATGCTGCCACGGTCGAAATTGCCGTTGCGGAAGAGCAGCTGCATGTCTTCGGCGGTGAGCTGGTTACGGACCTCGTTCCAGAGGATGGGGCGCCCGAAGAGCCGGGCGATGGAGTCGAGTTCACAGAAAACCATGGAGTCGCATGCGGCCTGGACGTCACTGCGGTACATCTTCACATTGTGCCAGGCATGCACGTATCGTATCGGCGTCGTATCCAGCACCACGGTATCCTCCATCGCCATGACAGCGGTGCTGTCAGGCATGACGCCGATAGAATCGACCATCGGCTGTACACCAACGCTGTCAACGATTGGTCGCACACCGATGCTGTCAACAATCGGCTGAGGACCATCGTCCTCGTCATTCCGGGCTTGACCCGGAATCTTAGGCAGCTTCGCGAGCGAATCCAATCTTGCCAGCGAATCCCTTTCCGCCTGTTGCTGTTGCTCCACCCATTCCGGCGGAAGCTTGCCCACGGCACGCAACTTCGCGATGCGCTCCTGCTCCCGCTGCTCGCCTTCCTCAGCCCGTTTCTTCGACAACGCATCGAACAGCATGTCATCGAGCCGCTGCGCCGCTTCCTTGACCTCCTTGTCGGGAATGTCGCAACGCGGCACCGTGTACACGAAGAACGAGTCGGCCCGCGCAAAGAGCGTATCGACCACATGGTCCTCATTCTCACCGTAATAGATAATGGCCGGATCGCCCGTCAGCAGGCCCCGCTGCGAAAGCGAGTCCGTGGCCGGCAGATATTGCATGTGATCGCCCAGATAGACGCTCTTGTTGGTCGTGTCCAGCACCTGGGCGTTGCGCAGAAGGTCGACGGCGCCGTCCATCTGATGATAATATACTTCGTCGGCCCAGGCATCGTAGGAAGGGTCGAACATGAAGACATGGTTGGTGAAATAGACCAGCCGCGTCGGGCGGTCGTACCAGCCGGCGTCGGCCCGGAGGAAACCGTCGTCGCGCCACAGGTAGGTATTGCGGCCGAAATGCGCACGCTCCGTCTCGTTGAAATAGCGCAGCTGGTTGGTCTTGATCTCGATCGAGTCCATGTAGAGCTCCACCTGGTCCTCGAATGAGAAGAGCCCCTCCTTGCCGTCGTAGGTGCCTTTGCGGCTCTCGATCACGTTGCCGTCCTTGTCTTTCATCGACCCGCCGTACTCGAATACGGCCACGCTGTCCTTGGTGTTGTAGGACAGGCGTTCTGTGCGCAGCGTGTTGCCATCCTTGTCGAAAAGCTCCACCAGCGTGCCGCGGAACAGGGCCCGGCTTTCATCGATCCAGTAGATCATCTCCTCGCTCTTGAGCATGGTCTTGTCCTGGATGATCTGCACGTTGCCGAAGGCTTCGATGTAGCGGCTGTCCACGTTCCACGACGCGGAGTCGCACAGAAGATAAGTGTCGTTGTGGAGGAAACGGGCATGCCCCTTCACCAGGCGGTACTGGGTGCCGTACTGCTCATACTGCTCGGCCCGTTCGGCCTCAAGCAGGCGGAAGACGCTGTCTTGCGAAGCGGTCTGGCTGAAAAGCGGCGCGCTGCCGCCCAAAATGAGCAGCAGCACCGCCAGCAGCATCCGTCGTCCCGCCTTCATGCGTTATTTCACCCAGCCTTTCCGTTCAAAATCGCAGCCCTGGAACATCGGATCGATGACGATGTAGGTACTCTTCTGTTTCTCGATGATGAAGTCCTCGATGGCTTTCATCGCATTCTTGTTGTTGACCTCGTCGATCAGGGTGCTGTAATCGTCCTGGTAGTTGGCCGTATGGGCCGGAAGGATTTTCTCCAGATAAAGAATCTTGTAGATGGTATTGCCGTTACGGCCTTCGTTGTCGAGCGACTCGAAAGGCTCGGAGATGTCGCCCTCCTTCATGTTGCGCAGGACGTTGTAGTCGTTGGGCTTGAGCTGGTCTTTCTCGAAATACGAAGAACCGGTGTACTCGTCGGCCATCAGGCCGCCGTTGGTGGCGCTGTGGCGCTCCTCGGAGAACATGCGGGCGGCGTCGAAGAATGACAACGTGTCGCCGAGCACGAGGTTGCGGATGCTGTCGAGCTTGTGAAAGGCGCGCTCCCGGTCCTCGGAGGTGTACTGGGGCTTGATGAGGATGTGACGGGCGTTGAACTTGTCGCCGTCGCGCTCGATGAGCTGGATGATATGGAATCCGTCGGGGGTCTCGACGACCTGCGACACCTGCCCCACCTTGAGCGACATGGCGGCATCGGAGAAGGCGGGCCAGAACACGGAACGCGAGGCCATGCCCAGTTCACCGCCCTTGTTCATGCTGCCGGGATCCTGCGAATAGAGGCGGGCCAGCGTCGAGAACTTCTCGCCATTGACGACGCGTTCGCGCAGGCCCACGAGGCGCTCCTTCACAGCCAGTTCCGCCGCTTCTCGGTCGGGATACAGGCCGATCTGGCGGATCCGGTACTTGGTGCTGACCATCGGCAGGTCTTCCACCGGAGTCTCCTCGCAATATTTCTTGATGTCGCGAGGCGTAAGTTTCGGGGTATTGGAGGCCACGTTGCGCTGCATCTCCTGGATGAGCGACTGGTCGGACATCACGGACCGCCACTCCTGGCGCAGCTTGTACAGGGGCTTGCCGAAATATTCCTCCATCTTCTGCTCGCCGCCCAGGGTCGTCATGACTTCGTTCATGCGCTGGTCGAGCATGGCCGACACCTGCGCATCGTTGACCGTCAGGGAGTCGAACTTGGCCTGGGTCAGGAAAAGTTTGGAAACGAGGAAATTTTCGAGGATTTCGCAGCGGGCGGTCTTGTCGACCACCAGGCCGCGGGCACGCATCATCTGTGCTTCCGATTCGATGTCCGAGAGCATCACGATGTCGTTGCCGATCAGGGCCACCGACTTGTCGATCACGCCGTCGTATTTCTGGGCGGCTGCCGGCGCCAGGCTCAGGATCAGGACCGTCACGGCCCAAACTATCTTATTCATCATTGCTTTTTTTCTCACGGGTGAAAGGTAGAGCAACTCTCGCGCCAAACCCTAGCGCGTAGAGTAGTTCGGAGCTTCGCGCGTGATCGTCACGTCGTGCGGATGGCTTTCCACCATGCCGGCAGCTGTGATTTTCACGAACTTGGCTTCGCGCAGCGCGGCCAGGTCGGGCGCGCCGCAATAACCCATGCCGGCGCGCAGGCCGCCCACCAGCTGGTAGATCACCTCGGCGAGCGTTCCCTTGTACGGCACCTGGGCCACGATGCCCTCGGGCACGAGTTTCTTGATGTCTTCTTCCATGTCCTGGAAGTAGCGGTCCTTCGAGCCTTTCTGCATGGCTTCGAGCGAACCCATGCCGCGGTAGGACTTGAACTTGCGGCCGTTGAGGATGATGGCCTCGCCGGGGGCTTCCTCCACGCCGGCGAAGAGCGAACCGGCCATGATGGTGCTGGCGCCGGCCGCCAGGGCCTTGACGATATCGCCCGAGTAGCGGATGCCGCCGTCGGCAATCACCGGGATGCCGCTGCCCTTGAGGGCTTCGGATGTGTTCATAACGGCGGTCAACTGCGGCACGCCGATACCGGCGATGATGCGGGTGGTGCAGATGGAACCGGGGCCGATGCCCACTTTCACGGCGTCCACGCCGCATTCTTTTAGGGCGAGGGCCGCTTCGGCGGTGGCGATGTTGCCGGCCACGATCTGCAGGTCGGGGAAGGCGGCGCGGATCTTCTTGATGGTCTTGAGCACGCCCAGGCTGTGGCCGTGTGCCGTGTCGAGCACGACGGCATCGACCTGTGCACTCATCAGGCACTCCACGTCTTCGAGGCTGTGGGAATTGATGCCTACGGCGGCGGCGACGCGGAGACGGCCGAGGCTGTCTTTGCTGGCCTTCGGGTTGTCCTTGAGCTTGATGATGTCGCGATAGGTGATCAGGCCGGCCAGGCGTCCGTCGGCATCGACCACGGGGAGTTTCTCTATGCGGTGCTTACGCAGCACTTCCGTGGCTTCGGGGATCGTGGTAGAAGGTCCGACGGTGATCAGGTGCTCGCTGGTCATCACGTTCTTGATCGGGGTTTCGGGCTGCTCCTGAAAACGGAGGTCGCGGTTGGTGACGATGCCGATCAGGTGCCGGCCTGCGTCGACCACCGGGATGCCGCCAATGTGGTTCTGCGCCATCAGCCGCAGGGCGTCGCCCACGGTCGCATTGACGTCGATGGTCACCGGGTCGTAGATCATGCCGTTCTCGGCGCGTTTGACCTTGCGCACATGCTCCATCTGCATCTCGATCGGCATGTTCTTGTGGATCACGCCCATACCGCCCTCGCGGGCGATGGCGATGGCCAGGTTGGCATCGGTCACGGTATCCATGGCGGCCGAGACGATCGGCACCTGGAGCGGGATTTCGCGGGTAAAGCGGGTCTGGATGTCCACTTCACGGGGAAGGACTTCGGAACGGGCAGGAATGAGCAGCACGTCGTCGTACGTCAGTCCCTCCATGATGATCTTGTCGGTATTCATAAGGCGCAGAAACAGGTATATTTTGGCAAATATACGAATTATTCTGTCAACTTGAACAGTTCCGCCCTACTCGTATGTGACGGTCCAGCCGGCCGGGCAGATGGCGCCCCAGGTAGAATACCAGTTAACAGCATTCTGGATCGAAGTGTTCAGAATGATTACTCCATTGGACGCGACGCCATCGCACCAACCGCTCTCACCACTCTTTTGAAACACGTTGGCAATCCAGTTTGTTCCGAGCATCTTAATGTGGTTCAACTTACTGCAGCCAAAAAACATTCGCTGGTAGGCTCCGGTGACAAGCTTCGTAGCTGTGAGGTCAGGCGCGTACTCCAGGGATGTGCAGTTGTAGAACATGTTGCGGTAGCAGGTATTGCCCAAGTTCGTGGCCGGCAGGAACTGAGGACCACGCACCAATTCGGTGCAACTGTCGAACATCGACTTATATTCATCGGTACTGAGAGACTTCATCGGCAGCACAAGGTCGTATGCATCGATAAGACCCGTTTGCGCTTTGAAGAAATCTACAAACGTGTCTCCAGTTACCGTCTCGCCGTGCGTGGGATAATCGTCACCGACCATGAGCGAGGCAAAGTTCCCGCCCACTTTGAACCGACCTCCTGTGGCAGAGAACGCACCGGTAACTTTCCATGTCTTTTTCGATGTCTTACTGCCGGCCTTGAAACTGACCTTCTGACCCGCAGTAAGAGGTATGGGTAAATTCTGGGTGTAAGAAGTCCATATCCCGTCATCAATCTTATATTGGAGTCCTTCGTAGTTCAGTTTGACGGTGCAATTATCAACGGCTTCGACCCAGAAGTGATTGTCAGGGACGATATAAGGCTCAACGTTTTGGAAGGAAACGCTCGCCTTGTAACAATGTTCGTTATAGACCCAGATGGTCGTGGCACTTTGGACCTCAGTAGTCTTAAAGTAACAGTAGAAAGTACGCACTTTCCCGTTTGTGGGCAGGTTCGCATATTCATTCCAGGTCAGTGTCCTGATGAAGTGAAAAGCGTCTGTATCTTTGAATTCAGCTTGGTCCGTAGCAATCGAAGGCCCAGAAACGACAGGCATATCCATATTCTTTGAGACGTCTGGACTGATGGTCATGGCCTCAGGCTCAACGATGAATTCCAACGGGAACATGGATTCCGGCAATTCCGAATTAATGGTTACCGCCAGGGTAACGGGCGTTCCTTCGACAGTAAAAACAGGGTCTGTACAAGTAAGCGTCAGCGGTATCTTGTTTTCGTAGGATTTCCAGCCCTTGTTGAAATACTCATTATAGACCCAGATGGTCGTGGCGTTAACGTCTCTGTTGGACTTAAAATAGCAGTGGAATGTTCGCTGCCCGTCGTCGTTCACATCAAGGCTCAAAAACTCATCCCATGTGAGTGTCCTGAGAAAGTAGAAAGCCGGGGTATCTTTAAAAGCTGATTCTGTCGTGGCTATCGAACGCCCGGAAACGACAGGCATATTGATATCTCTCCCTGTGTCCGGTGTCAGTGTCCGGGCCTCAGGCTCGACGATGAATTCCAGCGGGAACATGGATTCCGGCAGTTCTTTAGGAATGTTTATACCTACGTCAATGGAAGTATTCGTGGTAAGTGGAACAGGATCGGTGCATGTGACCGTCAGGGGCTGCTTGTTCTGCAGCGTGATTTCCACCTCCCGGTACAGGCGCAGGTCCTGGGGGTTGCCGGGGTTGTGGCCGGTAATCTTGATCTTCTGGGTCTTGGTCACGTCCAGCGGTTCAACTGTGTTGAAACGAATGGTTCTGATTCCTTCCACACCGCCCACCGTGGCCGCCTCGGGAAAAAAGAAACCTCTTGTAGGAACACGGTTTTCGTTGTCGTCATAGAGGATGAGTATGTCGTCGGAACCGTCAGTCATGGGCTCCAATTCCACCCTCACGGCAACGGTGCTAGTATTAGGCACGTCCGAATTCACGCTGTTGAAAAAACGTGCATACAATTCATAGTAGCCTTCTTCCGCCGGACCACTGTAGGTCCTGGTCATGAAGGGCTCCACCACGAGGCGGGTTGTGCCGTTGGAGATGTCGGAAAGATGACGCATGGAAACATCGGCCGATATGTCTTCCGCGCCCGAAGAATTGACGGCTGCATCAGGGGTGAGAACGCCTTCGGAGGATATTCTGTGCACCTGGATGTTATAGTAGAAATTCCTGTAAATGGGGTAGTACTTGTAGACAGTCTGGGTGCCTTCTGCCTTGGACTCCATCAGGTCGATGCGATAGTAGTACCAATTGTCGTCGTCTTCAAATTTACCGCATACTATGATGAACGTGGGGCCGATCTTGTCTGTAGGAACGCCGCGCTCATAGATGTAGAAGCCGCGCTCGGTGTCGTTCGGGTCGTAAAGGACGACTCGGCCTTCGCTGGTGGAAGGATCCTCGAACTCGGAAGCGGGAGGCACAAAGTCGTTCAGTGCGACGCCGGCCGGCATGTTGCCGAGGTAGTTGATGCTCTCTTCCAGCTGTTCGAAGCTGCTTTTTTCATAACCGCTGAGCCGATAGCCGGAGGGCGGATTGAAATCAAAACGTTGCTCCGCAACTGGCTCGTTGCTACGGTACGGCACCACGGATCCCCTTTCAGGATAGAAAATCACAGCGTAGCTATGCAGCAGGAAATTGTCTGAGGCGTTGGTCACATGGATCTTGGCGAAGTTCCTGATGAGCGGGATGTACTGGAAAAAACCCTGGGTTTCATCGTCCGGAACATAGCACCCGTCCTGCTTCATCGGCTTCTGGGTGTTGGGGTCGATCTTGGCCTTGATGTGCGGCACGTACAGTTTTTGCCAATAGGCCTGCTTGTTGTTGTAGGACAGCAGTCCCGGAAGGTTCTGGTAGGAGTAGGAACCGGTGATCAGCTGGTTCTCGTCCACGTTGCCCAGGATATGGATGGTGCGACCGAAGTCGGATATTTCCAGCTGGACCTTGAATCGATACAGCGTGGTGTGCCTGTCTCCTCCGGAAAGGGGATAGTATTCCTGTGGAATTTCATAATCCGGAATGCTATCCAACAGTGTAGCCTTCCTTATGTATTTAATGCTCTGGCTGCTGCCGCAGACGACCAGGTATATCTTGTCCGGGTCCAGGTAAGGCGTGCCGGTGATGTTGCCGTCGCCGTCTTCCAGCGACTTGGTGGCAGGAAGCACGGGAATGTCTGGCACGGAGAAGGTGATGGTCACGGGAGCGCCTTCGAGAGAGCCATCCACAGCCGAGCCACCCTGCTCAAGCTCAGCCATGCAGGACACCGTCATGAGGAGTGCGATAAAGTATACGATCAACTTTCTCATGGCTCTCTGTCTCCCCATACGAATTCCGTGCGCGGATTCCACTGCTCGTCGCCCCAGTACCAGGCGTCATAGACGCAGCGGAGGTACGCCATGTCGGCCGTACTACTTGTCACTGTGCCATTTGTTCTATTTACGTTCACGACACCGTTGGCAGACCAATACACTCCACTGAACATCGATTCAAAAACGCCTTTAGCCGAGAGTTGGGCGATAAATTTTATTTCGCTCTTGGTCGGGATGCGCCACCTACCGCCCGGGAAGCCGTCTTCCTGATACCCGGCACAGCGCCATTTTGCCTGATTCGCGGTGATTGTTCCGAATTCAGTACCGCCCAGCTTGGTGGAAATTCTGTAAGCGGGAGCGAGCATGTTCTCCGTGCGGTCGGAATTTTCTGTGGGGCGATAATACATCAGTGGTCTGATCTCTCCTGTCAAGGCCAAATCTGTATTCACATCTCCGTTCACAACCCACGCGGAAGAGAAGTTGGACGCGCCACCAGTCCGGTCCGGAAGGACTGCATCCCCGGCATCAGTGCCGTCGTTCACGAAACTGTACCCCAGCACAGGCACGGTCGTGTCGTAGCCGTCGATGCGGGGGTCGCCGATCACGAATTCGGAATTACTGGGAAGCACTGTCACGTTGATCCTGAATATGTCGCGACCGCCGCCCGTATACCATACGGTACGCCACTGATATTCACGCTTGTTATTGTCCGTGGAAAGTTTGTAATAGGGCTCCGAATTATTTCCTGTCCTGATGAAGCGCCCGTTGTCTATATAGACGTAGCCCCAGGGCTTGTTTAGCCAGGGCTTTTCAGAAGAAATGGGATAAAATGGTGTACCGTTGTTGTCGCTGGTGGCCCTGATCTCGCTGTCGGAATTCGGACAGGATTCGATATAGATACCCGGATACTGGATGATGGTGATATGCTTCAGGTATTCGCTGTAGGGGTATACACCTTCAGTAAGGTCGTCGTGGACAATGTCAAACTCGATGGTGTAGGGAGAATAATCGAAGCCGTCCTCTGTGTATTTGTTCTGGAGGGTGTGGTTGAACTCGATAGTGGTGGATGTATTGGTAATCCACTCGGACGGTTCGTATGCAGGATCACCGTTCGGATCCTGATCTTGGCCGGTGTAGTCCAGATAATACGTTCCCGTGGACGTGTCTTTCCGCACCCATGCGTGGTACTTGGTGTTGTATTGATCGACCACCTCGCTTTCGTTTTCCTCCGTGATTACGCCGTAATACGGCCGGGTCGCCTTCTGTGAGCCATCGACTATCATGACGTCGTGGCTCGAAAGGAAAGGAATGCTCAGCGTAGTTAAATTGTTGAGCTCTTTCGGATTCGTGTCTACGGAAAGGTAACGCGCCTTGCTGATGACGGCATACTTGTCAATGGGAACGCTCTTGTTCTGCCAGTCCAGGATATAGCAAGTGGGTTGGATGATGGCCTGGCCCTCGTCCGTCTCCGAGCCCAGGATGGACACATCAATCTTGAGGTGGTACCAGTTGTTCCTTTCCAGGCTGGTGACGGGCAGGATGACCTTATAGTAGTACTTGCGCCTGTCGTAGGTATAGCCGTTGGCCTCCGTGCGGCGCCAGTCCATCTCCAGTTTGAGATACGGCTGCTTCTGGGGCTGGCTGTAATCCGGCCGGCCGGTAGACCACGCGACAGGATAGGAATACATCGGATAGGTATTGTAGTAAACCTTCTCCTCCGATCCAGAACCAACCGTAGTCGGGCTCAGGTATTCCACGCCGTTGTCCCTGACAAAGGGGCGCTTGCTTTCTTCGGCGTCATAGGAGAAAAACTCAGGGCTTGTGTTTTCGGAACCGTTTATAGTTCCAAGCTTTACGTTCTTGGCCCCGTCCACCAGGTAGATGCGCATGGTGTGCAGGACCGGCGTCCATACCTCGGCCGGGACGTCGGGGTCGTTGACATGTTTCAGCGTCACTTGCTCTTCAACAGAGATGGCCGTGGTCATCTTGGCGGCAAAACGACTTACATTTATGGTTCCGCTCACGCTGATATCCGAGGACTCGTTATAGGTAACCACGGTTTTTCCGTCCATCAGGAAGCTGTCCTGAATGTAGTCGTTTTCAGATTCGGCAAAGTCGGTAATGATAGGGATGGCGGCCAGTTCCGAAAGGGATGTACCGTCCAGGGCGCCGCCGGGGGCCAGTTCACCGGGATAATTGACGACGGCATAGACCGTAGCGCGCATATTGTTCGCTGCCGTAAAGATCTCCCGGGCTTTGACCCGTGTGATCACCAGGTTGAAAGTGGCCTCCCACCTCCCTTCGGTATAGTTGACCGGATCTTCCTCGGGGTCCACCCGATGGTGATAGACGGCATCGGCGTCACTGGCAGGGGCGTCTCCGGGATAGAAGAAGAAGTCGACGGACTTGATGAGATTCTCGTTGAACCGTGTCTCACCGTCTGCCGGTTCCGATTTGGTAAGGGCGGGATCTTCGCACCGGACGGTAAGCATCAGGCCGGAGTCGGCGATTTCAAGGCCGGGTTCGGTGAAACATCCTGCCATAAGGAGCAGGGGAAAAAGGATCAGAATATGGAACCACTTACTCATCTCCGTTCCAATTCTTTTTGAGGAGGATCCTGTAATAGTCGATGGACTCGGAATCCAGGTCTATCCATCGCTCATTGTCGCCTATCTCGACGCAGAAATGGAGGTCAATGTAATTGCCTTCCAGTTCCGCATCCGTATGGGCGCCGGGATTGCAGGAGATTACGAATTCTATCTTGCAGTCCTCCGTCCTGCCGTCTTCCGGATGCTGGTAATTCGGGTAAATGACCTGCTCCATGGGCGAGACATTGAAGATCCCGTCGACCTTGGTGTGTCCCTGGAGGGCGCCTGCAACAGGCACCACGTGCAGTTTCTGGCCCACCGGCGTGGCGATAAGGATATCGCCCTTGATGACATTGGGCTGACCGTCCAGTGTGTGCCAGAACTCAATGTCGTAGTATCCGCCCGGTTTCTGTATCTTGTTGTATGTGGCCGGTTCGGTCTCAGGAATGGTGAAACGACGCACTACATTCACTATACTGGTACTGGTGGTGTAGTCCATATCGTATGTGCTCTTGTCCCAGGGAAGGACCACGATCTTGAATTGCAGGGTCTTTGTGGCCTCAGCAAAGTAGGCATAGAGTATCCAGGAGTGGTTGCGGGTGAGCACATTATCAGACGGCATGTAGAATGTGACGGTCTGGTCCTCATCCCCGGCATTGTAAAGGATGGTGCCGGAAATACACTTGTCGGTTTCCCGAATGTAGATGGGACCGATCTGGGAGGATGTGCCAATGGCCGCATCGAGGCGGCTTTCGTATTCCCGGGCTGTTTCCAGCTCGTGACCGGAGCAGCGGAACAGCAGCGAGTCCGGATGCGCGGAGATGCTCAAGTCGCTGTTCTGTATAAGAGGTAAGATACCTTCTTCGGTTTCTTCTCCGGCAATTACTGTCGAGAGGGGGGTGTATCCGACAATTTCAAAAGGATTATCGGTTGCACCATATTTGTGGTCGGTGAATAGCTTTTCAGACGCGGCAATCTGGCAGTCATGCCCCGCGGCCGTCCCACCGAACGTTATGCTTTTGACCAAGCAGGCCGGGTTGCTCGCAACGGCGGGATCCGTGTCCGTGGCCGGAGTTCCCTGTTGGCAGAAGACGAAACGGATCTTGGATACGGCCCGGGTAAGGGTTACCTCGGAGACGTTGAGGACCGGATAGCCCCCGGCGACGGGAGCTGCTTTGCGCACCCCGGACATGGGAAGCCCGGCGTCGGGAACGGACATGGTAAGGGGGGTAGGGCCGAAAGCGGAACCGGTGATGACTGCGGCTTCGAGTTCAGCACGCACGGTCCCTTCCCCAAGGGAGGCATGGCCTGTCGATGCCGCATTGGCCAGGGCATATACGTCAACCCTGGCTTCGCTCTGACTCAGGAGGGCGAACATCTCCCGGCTCAGGGGCATTCCAAAACGGGTGATGGTGGAATGGGGAAGACCGGTGCTCGCAAGATCAGCGGCGTTAAAGCCTTTGTAACCGACAAGCTGTCCGTCGCTGGCTCCTCCGCTGATAAATACCCACAGTTGTAGAGAATTGATGTTTTTCTCGCTGCTCAGGGCTCCTACCCTGCCCGTTTCGGCTTTGGTGGCCAGGATGTCGGGGATGTAGATACTGACCGACAACTCCGCAAGTTCCTCCTCTTCCGGATGATGACAGGAGATGACAGGCAATGCTGCCAGAAGCATCACCGTCATGCCTATGATATGTATCATCCTTTTCATTTTCCTGTCCGTCAGTATGAAAGTTTGATTCCTCCGGGTTCAACCTGAATCCAGTCCATTTCTACGGTTACACCAATTTCCAACTGCGGGTCCCGAAGGTCGGGGACGGTGTTGTAGGCGTTGCCCAGTTTGAGCACTTTTACATAGACCGTGGTCTTACAATCGCGGGAGAACACGCTGTCGATAATTTCTCCATCAGGATTAGAGCCTTCCGAAGGCTTGAGTTCCCCGGCCAGGTAGAACTTGCATCCGGGCGGCACAGTGCCTTGCTGGCACTGGAAGGCAGACGAGGTGTTGTTCTGGAATTCCAGCGCAAAATGTACGGACTCGTCACTGGCTGTGGGAAGCACCAGCACCTGGGCATACTGCGACGTGTTGCCGAGGGTGATGCCACTCACAGTATTGTCATATATAAACTGAAACTCGTCCAGGTCCGATGAAATGGGAGTGAAACTGTAGTCCACCTCCCTCTGCTCCCCGATGATGATGCCGGTCAGGGGGCATCCTGCCACCGCTGCAGTAGATGCATCCAGCGCTAAGAAGTGGAACTCCACAAGCCCGACGCCATATTGCATCTGGTCCACGATAGCGGCAGATCGGGTTGCAGAGGTAACGGAAAAACCCTCCGTATAATGGGAAAGAATGTTGCCCCACGTGTAGTTCTGGGGATTATATTGTTGCGCGATATCGTCGGCCGAAGATGTCTTGATAGCGCTGTTGGCATAGTACCACAGGCTGGGTGGATAGCAGTACAGGGGCGTTGGTATGAGTGAGATGTTCACCCCGTTGAGGAGCTTTACGAACCTGTGTCCGTTCCACCACATTCCTACCGCTCCTTCCGGAATACCGTAGGTGGAAGGAAAGCCATTCGCCGCGGTGCGGGCTGTCTGAAGCGGGGTAAGGCGCTCCATAATGGCGTTGATGGCATCCGGATTAGTGCCACTGTATAGGGAAAGTGCTCCGAGGATGTTCTGTTCGAAACGGTAAAGGGTCTGGTACGAACAGGCGGAAATCTCATTCTCGGTAGTGAAAACATCCAGGAAGGCCAGGATATCCGCATCGTTCGACGCCTGGAGGGCTTCGACCACGCCATTGAGTGCCGCGATCAGGTTGTCAGCAGTCTGGCCGACGGCGCTTGCATCGGCCGTCTCAAGAATGGTTTCCAGGTTGAAGCTGATGTCTCCCGACATTTGCGGATTATCCAGTCCGGAAGGCGTCAAGACACCGTTTTTATGCTTCCCCTCCACGGTAGATACGGAACCGTTGTCCACCGCTTTTCCATATGCGAGCACCCGGTTCATGAATCGGGGAAGGATGGCTATGTTATACAGATGAGCGTTGTTGTTGGCCACGAGACCGGTTTTTCCGATCGCGGAATTCTGGATAACCACATTGCGGTCTCCCCACCTGGCGTTGCCGCCCGCTACAGGATTCGCCGACTCCGTCTTGAAAGGAATCACATATACCTGTTCGATCCCCCGGAAACCGGATCCGTCCTGGGTGATGACGGAACTCATCTTGGTGGCCGGCCCCTCTGAAACATCCCCCGGCGACCTAAGCGACAGAGCCAGAGAGATGGCATTATACGAGTCCTCGGTCCCCTCCCATTCCAGCGGGCGCACACACCCGCTGGAAAGAAGGGCCGAAAGAGCCAACAGTATGAATGCCAATCTGACGTTCATGGAATGGGCCAGATGCTAAAGTCCGATGTTATAAGTATAGCCGGTGTGCCATTTGAGGTCAACAGAGAGACCGAGCGACATCTGGGTACTGGAAAGGTTCGGTACGGTGACGTAAGCGTTCTTCAGGGACTCCTCTCCAAGCGTGAAGGTTGCGGAGGTCACGAAGTTCTGAATAAATACACGGTTGATCTTTTTGGAGTGGCCGGCGACTTTTCCGCTGGGCACAGCCTCACTGTCGATGCCGTACACGGGAGGAATAGCGTATTTGCCGTCATCAGGCCACACCGGCAGATTGAGAACGGATGCGCTGGTAGCCGTAGCGACGGGAAGTTCTGCAATTAGGTAGAAGATGCCGTCCTTGGGTACAATGTTGTCCTTGCCCCAGAAAGGATCGCCTTCGTTCTTGAACTCAAGAGCGACCCTGACCGAGGACTGAGCGTCATCACCAAGTGTCTTATTGTAATTGTCGAGGACCAGCGTGTAATTCTCGCTGCCGGTCGGCGTGGGGATGGTGCTGCTTGCGATGGCGTCATCGTAAACCACATACGTAAACTCGCTGCCTGTCGTGACCTTGGGGAGGAACTGCCAGTCCACAGATTTGCACTGGCCACCGACGAGGACGCCGGTGAATGTAAGGTGATGGTTGTCGGTTGGGATAAGGTTATCGTTGGCGTCGCCGGTCCTGGCAGACTTGTTATCCTTGAAGTTAGCCAGTCCGGAAGCAATGGCGATCTTAGATTCCAGCAGGGCCACGCCATAGTTGATGTTGTTGCGCACCGCTATGCCACGGGTGTTGGACTGAACCCTGGAATTTATCTGCCAGCTATTGGCCGTCCATTTGTTGCCGGATGAGGTGTCGTCGTCCCAGGGATTAACGCCGTTGGGGTAATCGGCAGTGGTGACATCCTTGTTTGTGGTGCGTATAGGGGAATTAACGTAGTATGCGAGTTCAGCAGGGTAGAGGTAATTGTTGGGATTGAACTCATTACCGGGGTTTGCAAGAGCCTGGTTAGGATCCAAATACTCAAACTTTCCGGTGGTAGCAACATAATTTAACTGGGCTGCACCTTCAGGAATAAGGAATTGGGTATGAGGGAAACCGGCAACGTCGGTCACGCCGGAGAACTTGGCGTCCCAGGCAGCTGCATCAGCAATACCCGTCGAGGCACTATTGGCGATGACATTTGCTTTGATGCTGCTGAGGCCCTGATACTCCATCGCATCTGTGAAGTAGCGCCCCTTGCGCTGCATGATCTCGTCAGCGAGACGGCAGGCGTTAGCTTCTAAATTACTGGTAGGATTTGCGCCTTGAACCGTCTTGACGACATCGATGAGGGAAGTCATCATACTCTTGACCGCAGCCGAAGATCCGGCACGGTACTCACCGCTCTCAATCGCGGTGAAGGTTGAATAGGCAGCACCGAGGATTTCCTCGAGACCGGACAAGCTCGGGCGCAACGTAGGATCGTCATATTTGGCACCAAGGTCTTTCCAGGAAAGGGCGGGAAGGCCTGTATACTGGGTCTTGGGATCAGCGGGATCTCCCGGAGCGGTATATGTCTCCGAGGCGGGCATGTCAGGGATACTGGAGGATATGATACGGTTGAGAATGAAAACCAACAGGTCTCCGGTATGCTTGTAATTGGTCTCATTCTCGAGCCTCTGAATGAGGTCGAAATGCGAGGCGGAAGGTGTCGAGGAAACATTGTAGCTCATCCTGCCGGTAGCGCTGCCAGGGGTGGCGTTGATAGCCTTGCCATAGAAGAGAATAGCATCCACGTCAACGGGGACGTTAAGCTGGACGATACGATTGGAGCTTGCGGTTGCGTTGGTTCCGGCGTTGATAGAGCCGTTGGAAAAAAGTGTGCCAAGCTCAAAGTCGCGATCTGTGGCTAAATCGGATTTGAGAATGAAAGGCTCAACGGAAAAGTCAGTTTTGCTCATGCCGGTCTTGAAAGCCATGACATGGGCATTGTCAATACCGAGAAAGTTATTTGCCCTCTGCACATTGGTGGATGTCATCTTGGTCTGCGGAGAACCTGTATTGACACTCAGGACGAACTGGGTGGTCACCTCTTTGGTCTCGGGGTTGAAATTGGGATTCACTTCGATGGACTCCGTGCAGGACACGGCCCCAAAAAGCAAGATGAATCCCAACAGGGGAATAAATGATTTTGTTCTCATGATAGTGTGAGTTTTAAATGATTAATTGTTGTTTGTATAATATAAATATTGTTTTTGTTTTGTCATAATTCGGTATTATAACCCATTCCTTGCTGCCAGTTCAACTGCACGCTCACGCCCACCACGGTCGAATCATTGGCGGGTTCGGGCGGTTCGGGCGGTTCGGGCGGGAAGTCAGGGCCGCCGGGGTCGGGGTTATAGGGTTTGTGTTCGGGCGTACCCGTGAAACTGCCGTTGGCGGTGAGCCAGCCTTTGACGATCAGCAGATGGCCTGCCTGCAGGGGCTTGCCGATATAGATTTCGTTGCGGGTGACCGTGTTGTCCGGCATGGTCACATAGAGGTAGATGGTCCAGATTTTCGGATAGGTTCCGATGACTTCATCGCTCACGTTCGGGCTGGGGAAGCCTACGCCGCAGACCATGAGCGGAACTTTTTTCCAGCGGGTCCAGAAGGCGTCGTACACCCAGGTTTCCGTTTCAGAGGAAACATCCTGGTCGCTGCCCATGAAAGGCATGATATCGATTTCGTCGGTTCCGATGAGAGTCTTGTTGTCGAAAGCAAACGCGCTGTCGAGGATCTTGAAGGAGTCGGCAAATCCGCCATAATCGGCACGGATGCTCTTCACGTCGCAGGAGTCGCGATTGATGATCAGGGCGGCGGCGGCATTGACCATCTGGAACTCTACATCGTAGTGCTGGTCTTCCCTGTCGCGCACCGTCAGGCGCTTGCGGGCGCTGAAAAAAGCGGTAGGCTGCGTGGGAAGTTGTTCTTTCTTTTTCTGGACCAGCCTGAGAATGTCGAAATTGCCCTCCGCTCCTTCCAGCGTGACGTCGGGCACGGCCGACACGTTGGCGGAACCGGCCATGCGGTAGTCGGAGGCAGCAAGCCGGATCTCGAATTCACGCTGGCCTGCATCCATGATTTCATGCTGCTCATGCGTCATCTTGCCGCGCCTGCGCTGGTCGTAGAAGTACATATCTACTTCATGGACGGAGCTCACGAAGACATGTTCCAGATATTTTTCAAGGGCTGCCCGGACGGGCCGGTCGTGTTCCGTGCCGATTTTATCGTCCATCTCCTGTTCCTTGTTGCTCTTTAGGTTGAGCGAACAGGTCAGCGTGATCTCTTCCGGGCAGTCATCGATCTTTTCGTCGATGAGGCCGCAGCCCGGCAGGGACGTCATGACCATCAGGTCTAGCGAGAATATCGTCAACAACTGCCTCAATTTCATCGCTCCTCCCCCTTTTCTTTCTTGTTGAATGTATAGACGATGTTCACGCCGATCTTCGGCAGGAGCGCGACGCCGCTGCGCGGGCCGATCTGCCGGCCGCAACTGGGGCATTCATAGGCCATGTCGCTGTACCAGCCGGCGGAAAGGCCCAGTTCGGCCTCGATCCGCCAGTGACGGCTGAGCGGATAAGCGTAGCCATAGAACAAGCCGGCGCCCAGCAGGTCGCCCTGCACGCGCTGGTCGTTCAGGACCGGATAGAGGTTGAACGGAAGCTTGAGGGCCCCCAGGTTGTAGTGGATGTACAGCAGGTCCGCCCCGAAATAGTGACCTTGGCTGACAGCCTTGGGATAGTAACGGAATTCCGGGACCAGAGCTAGGTGGCGCCACTTGCTCAGGTTGGACGGGGTGTTATCCCAGATGAGGAAACGGTCCCAGGACTTGAAACCGAAGATGCCGCCGATGCTGGCATGACGGCCCAAGGCGATTTCCATCGAAAGGTTCATTGCCCCGATGGCATCGTAAGCGATGTTGTTGCGCAGGGCAAAGGCGGCCGCAGGGTTATTGTTGCGATAGACCGGTTTCGTCTCCTGCTGGGGAAGGGTCATCAGGGAGTCGGCCAACACGCGCTCGGCCCGGGCTGCAGGAGTATCCTGCGCAAAGGAATAGGTTGCGGCGAAAGGGTTGAAGAAAAAGCCTATGATCGTCACAAATATTACCTTGCGGAACAGCGTCGGTGCTATGTCGGGCAGCCAGTTCATTCCTTTCTTCCAAGGGCTAATACCTCATATTCTTACAAATGTACTAAAAAAGTGCGACTTTTCCACATTTTATGAACCTAAGTTTATGAAAAATAAACCCCCTGATCGTTTTTGGAACGATCTTTACAGAATTTGTAATAATTTTGACAGTTTCGAAACGGAAAGTTTCGGTACTGGTGCGAGTTACAGCCAGCGGCGGAGCTCTTCGATGTGTTCGAGCGGGGTGGCCCAGCTGGTGGCAAAACGGACGGCGGTGTGGTCAGGGTCGACGCGGTCCCACAGGTCGTAGGCGACGTGTTCGGCGAGGGGCTTTAGTTTCTTGTTTTCCAGCACGACGAACTGCTGATTCGTAGGAGAGTCGATGAAGAAGGTGCAGCCCTTTTCTTTCAGCATGGCTTTCAACCGCATGGCCATATCGATGGCGTGGCGGCTGATCTGAAAGTAGAGATCGTCGGTGAAAAGGGTGTCGAACTGGATACCGAGCAGGCGCCCCTTGGCCATCATGGCGCCGTGCTGCTTGGTGATGGTATAAAAATGTCTGGGCGCGTTGGCGCGGGGAAAGACTACCGCTTCGCCGCAGAAGCAGCCTACCTTCGTGCCGCCGATGTAGAACACGTCGCATAGGCGCGCGAGTTCGGGCAGCGTCAGGTCGCAAGCCGGGCTGGCGAGGCCGTAGCCCAGCCGGGCGCCGTCGATGAACAGCGGCAGCTTGTAGCTGTGGGCGATACCGGCGATTTCTTCGAGCTCCTGCTTCGTGTAGATCGTGCCGTATTCCGTGGGGAAAGAGATATAGACCATCCCGGGGAAGACCATGTGCTCGTAGTTCGGGTCGGTGGTGGCAGCCTCCAGGTATTCGCGCAGTTCCGTCGGATCGATCTTGCCCTGGTGGCCGGGGATGGTCAGCACCTTGTGGCCCGTGTATTCCACGGCGCCGGCCTCATGGACGCCGATATGGCCCGTCTCCGCAGAGACCACGCCTTCGTAGTCCTGCAGCATCGCCGCAATCACGGTCGAGTTGGTCTGCGTGCCGCCCACCAGGAAGAATACTTCCGCCTCTGGTGCTTCGCACGCCGCGCGGATCTTCGCTTTCGCGCTCTCGCAGTAATGGTCCACGCCGTAGCCCGGCAATTGTTCCAGATTCGTGGCCATCAGGCGCTCCAGAATTTTCGGATGCGCCCCTTCGCTATAATCGCAAGTAAAAGATATCATTAGTTATTGCTTATTTCGTCACCCCGGACCCCGATCCGGGGTCTGAGATTCCGGGTCAAGCCCGGAATGACGGGAAGATCAAGCCCGGAATGACGGGAAGATCAAGCCCGGAATGACGGATTATTATTTCATGCCTGCAAGCATTTCGCGGACGGCGGCTTCGAGCTGCTTGTCTTCGCCGCGGAGGCGGGAGGCCGGGTCATTGTCGACGCGGACGTCAGGTTCGATTTGCAGGTTCTCCATGTAGCGCTGCTTTTCGGGAATCCAGCCGCCCACTTCGGGGATGCCGAAGACCATCTGCGGATGGATGAGCGTCTCCCACCACACGGCGGTCATCGTGCCAGGGACCGGCATGCCGATGAGCTTGCCCAGACCCAGCGTCTGGTAGGCGAAGGGGAAGCCCGACGCGTCAGAATAGCAGTCCTCGCACATCAGCACGCAGGAAGGCTTGTTCCATTTGTTGTAGGGCTCAGTGCCGATATACTGGCCACGCGGACGCCATTCCGCATAGGCCTTGCCGCCCAGGAGCGTGACCAGGTCGTCGTGGAGCCAGCCGCCGCCGTTGTGGCGGATGTCGACAATCAGCGCCTCGCAAGTGCGGTATTTGCCAAGGGCCTTGGAATACACTTCGCGGAAGGACGGCGAGTCCATGTCCTGCACGTGTACATAGCCCACGCGGCCGCCCGAAAGCCGCTCCACCATCTCCTCGCGCTGGCGTACCCAACGGCGGTAGAGCAGCGCGCTTTCGTTGGCCACTGGCTTGACGATCAGGTCTTCGTCCTTGCCGCCTTTGCGCACCGTCACCAGGATTTTCTTGCCTGCCTTCCCGGCCAGGAGCGGGAACCAGTTCTCGCCCGGAGCAATGGTGTGGCCGTCGATGGCCATGATCAGGTCGCCGGCTTTGATCTGGCTGTCGGCCAGATCCAGCACGCCGCCCGGAAGCACTTCTGCGATACGGAGGCCTTCGCCGGCGTAGGCGAGGTCGTAGATCACGCCGAGCCGGCCGAGCGTTTCACCGCCGGAAGGGCGGTAGCGGGCGCCCGTGTGCGAGCCGTTGAGTTCGCCCAGCATCTCGGACAGCATCTCCTGGAAGTCGAAATAGTTGTCGATATAGGGCAGGAACTGCGCGTAGTTCTCACGGTAGTATTCCCAGTCGGTGCCATGCAGGTTCGGATCGTAGAATTTCTCCTTCACCTGCTTCCACACGTGCGAGAACATGTATTCGCGCTCGGCCTTCGGCTTGAACTCGAATTCGCCGCTCAGATTGATCTGCTTGGTCTGGCCGCCGGCCAGCGTAACCTTGGTGATGCCGCGTCCCGTCAGGACGTAGATAACGCTGCCGTCGGACGAAGGGGTGATGCGGCCGCTGACGCCACGGGCCAGCACCTTCACGCTTCCTTCGCGCAGGTCTTTTTCGCAGAGGCCCATGCCGCTTTCTAGCGGTGTCACGTAATAGAGCTTACGGCCGTCTTTCGAGAGATAATGGTCTCCGTAAGGTGCGGAGGCGCTGGTCAGGCGCCGGACGCGGGCTTCACGCCCTTCGAGGGTCAGCTCCAGTTTCTTGGGCTTCTCCTGGGCCAGGGAATCTTTCTTCTCTTCTTTGGCCAGTTGCTTCTCGCTCTTGCCGCTGAGCAGTTTCTCGATCTCCTCGTCTTCCTTGTCCTGTGCGAACTTGCTCATCTCCTTGCCGTCGAAGAACATGATGTAGATGTCGCTGTGCGCGCCCCAGCTGCCATGGCTGCGGTAACCGTTCTTGTCGGTTTCCCAGGTCATGGCCTTGCCGCCGAGGGCCCAGCGGAAGCTGGCGTCGCCGTAGCCGCTCTCGGTCAAGTCGGTTATCTTGCCGGTAGAGACTTCGATCAGGGCGATGTCGACATTGTTCCAGCCGCCGTTGGCCATATATTCGGTCAGCAGGTATTCGCTGTCGGGGCTCCAGGCGAAGGACTGGTCGCCGTCGCGGTACGAGTAGTTGGCGCCTTTGAGCAGGGACTTGACGGCGCCGCCTTTCGTGGGACGGACCACGAGTTCCGTGCGGTCGCGCAGGTAGGCCACCCATTTGCCGTCGGGCGAGACTTCCGGCTGGAAGCTGGTGACGCCGGGTTCGGAGAAGAATTCCTCCTTCGTCTTGACGGCGTAGGTGAAGAGTTTGTCGTTCTTTTCGGTCAGGACGGTGCGCCAGATGCCCCAGCAGCCGTTCCTTTCAGCGGCATAATAGAGTTCGCGGCCATCCTTCGAGAAGCTGACGCCGCGCTCCTGTTCGGGGGTGTTGGTGATGCGGCGAGTCGTGCTGTAGTCCGTGGCCGTCACGAAGACGTCACCACGGTAAACGAAGGCTATCTCCTTCCCGTCAGGCGAGACGGCCATCGCCGTGATGCCACTGTTGAAATTGAGCTTCACCATGTCGCGTTCGTTCTCGTCGCGTACGACGGTGATCTCGAGCTTGCGGGGCTGCTGGCCCTCCTTCAGGGTATACAGGTCGCCGTTCTGGGAATAGGCCAAGGTGCCGTTGTTCGCTACGGAGACATAGCGCACGGGGTCCTTCTCGTAGCGGGTCAGCTGCGTGGCTTTGGCCGGGTTGCTGACGCTGCTGCGGAAGAGGTTGATGGTCTTGCCACCCTGCTCGCTCAGGTAGTAGAACGTGTCGCCGTCGGCGGCCCAGACGGGCTGTCGGTTCTCGCATTCCTGCCGGGTAAGCTGCGTGAAATTGCCGTCCTTGCACAGCCAGATGTCGCGGGTGACGGAAGAAGTATGGTGCTTGCGGAACGGGTCTTCGTAGCCTTTGTAGTCTTCATAGAGAATGGCGCCGTCAGGCCGGACGCTCATCTCCGACATGGTGATCGAGCTCAGCAGGGCCGGGCGGTTCCTGGTCGGCTGATCGCCGTCGGGCGAGACGGCCCAGACCTGGGCGTCGCCCGGGAAGCCGTCGAACTGCACATCGGGTTGCAGGCTGGCCGTGAAGGCGATGCGCCCGTCAGGCAGCACGGCCTTCGGCGTCTCGTTGCCGGGATAGTTGGTAATGCGTTTCGGCTTGCCGCCTTCGGCCGGCATGAGGAAGATGTCCTTGCTTCCTTCACGGAAAGAGCTGAAGAACAGTTGTTTGCCGTCGGGCGTCCAGACGGGGTCGGAGTCGTAGGCGCTGTTGGTGGTCAGCTGCTGGGCCCGGCCGCCCGTCACGGGCACGACATAGATGTCGCCCTTGTACGAGAAAGCGATCTGGGTTCCGTCGGGAGAAATGGCGTTCTTGCGCAGCCAGCGCGCCGTCTCCTGCGCATTCAACGTCGGCGCCGTTGCGGCGCACATCATCAGCAGCATTCCCGCTGCCAAAAAAGCAAAGGAAATCGTCCTTTTCATGTTTATTCTGGTATTATTCGTTTCTTTCCGTTTGATTGTGGAAAGTTACGAATATTTTCCGGCTCTGCCAAGCCGCTCTTCCCTCAAAGTGTGACACGAAAAAAGGCCACCTGTTTCCAGATGGCCCTATCGGATGGCGGAAGATTGTGGCTCTATTCTTCAGTATTCCAGTCCTTCAGAATATAGCCTTTCACCCATTTTGGCCCCTCTTTTCGAGGAACTTTCTTTGCTTGATCCTCGCTGATTGTAATGCGGACGGATCTTTCACATACATTGATAACTATCTTATTCATACGAATTTAAAAATGTGCGAAATGTAAAGACCGTTGATTCAAGTAGCGCATCCGATTTATCAAAAAAAGCACCTATCTGGAAATAGGTGCTTAAAATAGTTATCAGTGAGTGTGAAATCTCACATCATTCGTATGATGCTGCGAAGTTACAACGTTTTTTTCAGACTCAAGCCGCAAAAAAGCAATTTATGTAGATTTTCTATTGCCACACCTGGCGATTCTCTTTTTGTTGCATCACCCCTCAGCGACACAGACGGGAAGGATCAACTGTCTGTGTCGCTGGAGGGAAATGAGCTGATGACGTTTGTCATCGTAGCGGTTAAGCGGAGCTTGTTGGGGTAGGTCCTGCTACGTTTTGGGGTAGGTCGAACGGAATGGTCGGGACCTATCCCTCAAATAAGCTTCGCAGAGCATCGGGCGGTGTAGGTGTCAACCCATTTGTTCGACCTACCCCAAAATACATCGACACCTATCCCGCCTGAGGGTTCCAAAAAAGAGGTTATCTCCCGCCAGGGCTGCGGCGAGATAAAGAAGGTCTCGCCGCGCCTCCAGCAAAAGAACCTAGCGGTCGATGAGTACAGTCCCTTCGCCGTAGTGCTTTCAACCTAAAACGCTACGGCGTCCCTCCCTAGCGACACAAGCCGCCAGCCCGCCAAAGTGTGACACGCGAAACGCTAAGGAATGCGCAACAACAAATCTTTCCGTGGAACGACCCCATGTAATGAGGGAGTCGTTCCACCGCCAAAGTGGCCACAGAGCTCAAAACTCAATCTGCGGTGTCACAGTTTGGCGGACAAGGGTAGAGGGACACGGAACGGACTACAGGAAATACCGCAGGCCGAAGAGGAGGGTGAGATACCCGGCCGAGCCGGGCATGAAGGAAATGACAGAGCTAGGCAGGATAAGGGAGGGCGCGCCGAAAAGGGAAGAGACGGGCGCGCCGGAGGTGGCGTAGCGGCAGTAGCCGGTGAGCTGGATGGTGTGGGTGCGGCCGGCGGCCTGGAAGAAGATGTCCTGGCTGAGGCGGGCCTCAATGGCATTCGTCCATGAAAGGGAGGCCGGCGACTGGTTGTCGACGACGCTGCCGCCATCATAGAGTACGGACAGTGTCGTAGCCAGATGGCCAAGGTATTCTCCCCGGAAAGAAAAGCCGCCGAGGACGCGGTCGCGGACGCTGCCGTCGCTGCGCGTATAGGACGCCAGCACCCAGGCACTATTGGCGAACGGCCGCTCGAGCCGTGCCGTGAGCGCATAGTGACTGTCAAGGACGTTGCGCGTGGAGATATAGAAGGGTCTGCGCCAGGACTGGCCGTAGATTCCTTCGAAGGTCAGCTTGAAGGCAAGCGGCAGCCGCATGTCGAAAGCGGCCAGATTCTTCCAGATAGTACCCTCGCCACGCCGTCCGTAGACCGCCGTACCGGCGCGCAGCACCAGCCTGCCGTCACCCATCATGTCGTAGTACATGCTCACGCGCGGAGAGAAAGCAAAGGGGATAGAAAAACGGACGCCCGCCAGCAAGGTGAGACGGCGTCCAAGACGGATGGCATCCTGCACATAGATGTCGCCATGCGTCGAGGTCGAATCGGCCAGCATGAAGTTCTGGTACGAGAACTGGACGCCGGCCAGCATCCGGTGCCGGCCCGTGACGTAGGTAAAATCGTCGGAAGCAAGAAGCTGACGGGAATCGCCGGTCTTATACCATCCTGCCTGAAATCGCATCGACAGTTGCTCGGCCAGCGAAGAGGTAAGGCCCGCCGCAATCCAGCTTTCACCAGTGCTGCCGATATAACCGTCAGACCCTATGGCCAGCCGGCCGCCGGAGAGATCGAGCCGGAAGCTTTCGTTCAGGCGCGCATCCAGCCGGGCGGCGCCAGAAAGTGCATCCATGCCGCTGCGGCCAGGCGTGGCACCATATTGCAGACCGCCGAAAAGCTGATAGTCCTGACTCCCGAGCGGAGTGGCTATGTTCAAGCCGCCAATTCCGTAATTACGAATTTCCTTCGCGGCCGGAGCATCCAGTGAACTGGAAGAAAAAAAGTCAGGCCATTCGCTGTGGCCATAGAAGCCATACGCCGAGCCGTGGAAACGGTTGCTGCCGACAGGCGCAATCCACTGCTGGGAAGCCCCGGCCAGCGGAGACTCCTGCCGCACGTCGAAAGCAACCGGCGTATAGATGCGCTGGCTGACCAGGTCGTAACCCAGCGGTGATACCGGCACCGCTCCCCCACCCAGCTCCGGACCGAGGCGCAGCGACGTAGCGGCCTCGTCGACATGGACATACGAAGTCTTCGCCTCCAGATCGGCGTCGACCACGGTGTTCTGCCCGGCATAGGTAAAGACATTGCGGGCGGTCAGCGGATCGTAGCCGAAGTAATGGATACGCAGCGTATAAGGTCCGCCCGGCAGCACGTCAACCAGCTGCCACCAGCCGCCGCGACCTGTCGTGGCGTAATACTGGGCATTGGTCTGCTGGTGGATGGCCACCACGGTCACGCCCTCGATGGGACCGTTTTCATCGGTAACACGGCCGCCGAGACTGGCCGTCCCGGTCTGCGCCGCCACTGGCAGCGTTGCCAGCAGAAAAAGTATGATGGTAAAGAATCGTCTGATCATGATATTGCAAAGATACACATTTTCGGCGGACCTTCGGCGGCGGACAAAAAACAAGGGCGGCCCGAAGGTCGCCCTGTGTGAGATTCCGGGTCAAGCCCGGAATGACGTGTGGTCGAGCCCGGAATGACGTGTGGTCAAGCCCGGAATGACGTGTGGTCGAGCCCAGAATGACGTGAAGTCAAGTCCGGCATGACGTCCCGCGCCAGATGGCGCTGGCGGAAGCCATTAGTTGAAATAGTACTTCAGACCGAAGAGGAGCTGCCAGCATTCCGTGGGGCTCTTGTAGACCTTGTTCCAGGTCTCGGTCGGATAGGCGCCGTCGACTTTGTTCATCGAGTAGACCGGGACACCGCCATCGACATGGTCGAGCTTCAGCACGGCATTGGAATAGGTGCCGTTGGAAGTGGTGTAGCAGGACCAGCGGGTCACACCCCAGTTGGAGTTGAACAGGTTGCCGATGTTGTCGATGGAGACGCTCAGCTGGAAGTTGTGTTTGGTCTTGCCGATCTTGAAGGCGAAGTCCTCGGCGATGCGGGCGTCGAAGCGGTGCGTCCAGGGAGCCGGTGCGGAGTAAGCCTCAGCATACTGGCCCTTGTGGTTGCTCAGATACTTGTCCTGCTCGAGGAATGCCCAGAAGGCATTCTTGTCGGCGTCGCTGACGAAGCGGAGCTCTTCTTTCGAAGCCGGGATGTACATCATGTCGGAGGCGATGCCGTCACCGTTCATGTCGTTGGAGTAGACATAGCTGTAGCTGCCGGCGGTGTAGCCGCTGTAGTAGAGGCTCAGGTGCAGGCCGTTGCCACCGAACACCTTGAAAGGAAGGAAGTAGCTGACGTTGGCGATCAACTTGTCAGGCACCACATACTGCGAGCACTGCAGGGTCGCACGGTTCGGGCCGTCCACCGTGTAAAGGTTGGTGTAGGCGCTGGTGGCGTTGGAACCCGGCATGCCGGAGATCTCCTTGTTGACGGTGTGCGTATAGGCCATCATCAGGTCGAGGTACTTGACCGGGGTGGCCTTCAGGGTCACGTTGGCGATCCAGCCATAGCCCTGGTTGGTGTTGGTCAGCACGTAGGCGGCATCTGCGCTGCCATACTTGTAGTCGCTCAGCGTACGGTAGTTGATGCGGTTGTCGTTGCCGGAGAAACGACCGCCCTTCGCGACAGCGGCGTCGTTGATGTTCCAGTCGACGAGACGGACACCGTGGATGGTCTTGTTGAAGATACCTTCAGCGGTGATGGAGAACGGGAAGGACGTCGGGAAGTTGTAGTCCACGGCGATGGAGCTCTTCCAGACCTGCGGCATCTTGAAGTTGCGGTCGACACCGTTGATGGTCTTCTGCATGTTGCCTTCCGAAGCGGAGATCGTACGTTTCAGACCGAGGGCGTCCTTGATCTTGTCGGTATCGGTCATCATCTTGCCACCGGCCATCAGTTTGTCGAGGGCGGCGGCCACTTCGTCGCTGTACACCACCTGGCCGTTCTTCAGCTGGCTGGAGTAAACAGCCTGGTTGAGGATCATACCGGAGTTGGTCGGCATGTTGGTGAAGAACACCAGCGGGAGACGGCCCTGGAACAGGCCGGTACCACCGCGGACGGTGAGGCTCTTGTCTCCCAGGACATCCCAGTTGAAGCCGACGCGCGGGTTCACCTGGACAGTGGTCTTCGGCCAGAGGCCCGTATCAACGGTGTTGGAACCCATCTTGTAGTTCAGGATGGCATTGTTGGTGATCAGGTCGGAGTTGTCGTAGATGATGGTATCGAAACGGACACCGTAGTTCAGCTTGAAGCGGTCGGTGACGTTCCAGTCATCCTGGGCATACACACCGAGCTGGTTGTAGTTGATCTGTGCGGTTTCCGGCGAGTTGTCATAAGCATAGTAGAGGCAGAAGCTCAACGGGCGGGAGCCGTTGAGGAAGTCGTCGACACTGGCGAAACGGTAGTAACCCGTACCGTTGCGGATGTAGGAGTTGTCCGCGAACATGTGCTCGTAGTTGATACCGGCGGTAATCTTGTGCGAACCGGCGTAGTAGGTGAAGTTGTCGGTCACGTTCCAGACCTTGTTGGTCACACCGTTCTTATAGGTGAACAGCTCATAACCGAACGAGGTGGCCGGCTTGAAGTTGCCGCTCGACAGATCCCAGTTGTCCATGATGTCGACGTGCGGGAAGATGTCGGAGTTCGAGCCGCGCTGGTCGTTGATGAACGAGTAGGTGGCGATCAGCTGGTTGGCAGCCTTCTCACCGAAACGGCTGTTGAGCTCGGCAGCGAACGAGGTCACGTTGTTCTGCTGGCTGTACATGTTGTTGGAGAACGGCTGGGCCTGGTCGCTGGCACGGTTGAAGCTCTTGTTACGGTACTTGTCATCGCAGGAGTTGCCGTTGGGGGCGTACCAGGTCAGGTTCTTCGTATGGTTGAAGCGGAAAGCAAGCTTGTGGTTCTGGTTGATGTTCCAGTCGATGCGGGCCAGGATCTTCATGTTCGAGGTGCCGCCCGGGAAGTTGTCGTAGGAACCCGGATTGTAACCGTAGTCATTGACCAGTTTTTTCTTCACGGCCTCCAACTGATCCTTGGAAATACCCTTGCCGATGCCGTTGGTCTTGATGGCCTGGCCCGGCTGGTCGTTCAACTCGAAGTTGGCGAAGAAGAAGAGCTTGTTCTTGACGATCGGACCGCCGAATGTGGCGCCGATGGTGCGGATGAGCTCAGGATCGCGGTCGCCGAGGTCTTCACCGGCGACCTTGTTGCCACGCAGCTTTTCGTTGTGATAGTAACCGTAAACCGTGCCCTTGAAGGTGTTGGTACCGGACTTCGTGATGGCGTTGATGCCGCCGCCCACGAAGTTGCTCTGGCGTACGTCGAACGGAGCAACCACGAGCTGTATCTCCTCGATGGCGTCGAGCGAGATCGGCGTACCGCCGCCCGGCAGGTTGGAGCTCAGACCGAAGTTGTTGTTGAAGTTCGCACCGTCAACGGTGAAGTTGGTGGAACGGCCGTCGCTGCCGGCGAAGCTCATGCCGTTGGCATACGGGGAGAGCTTGGTGATGGCGGCGATGCTGCGGCTGGAGTTCGGCAGCTCCATCATCTCGCGGTTGGAGACGTTGGTGGAGGCACCGGTCTTCTCCGTGCCGAATTTGGTGGCAGAAGCCACGACCACCACTTCCTGCAGGTTCTCTGCATTGTCTTCGAGAACCACGTCACGCGTCAGCGTTTCACTCAGCTTGAGGGTAATGTCCTGATAAACAACAGTCTTGTAACCCAGCAGCTGATATGTGACTTCATACGGGCCACCCGGGCGCATACCCTGGATGGTGTAACGGCCCTCGTTGTTGGAGAGGGCGAAATACTGGGTACCCGAAGGGGTGTGGACGGCGACGACAGCGACACCGGGAACGGCGCCCTGCACATCGGTGATCTTGCCGCTCAGGGAGGAAGTCGTCATCTGCGCGTTCAGCGAAAGGGAGACGAACAGCCCGAGAGCTGCGAGAACGAAAAGCTTAAATGCTTGTTTCATAGATATTTAGGTTGTTTTGTGGATTTTCTTTCCGGCGCAAAGGTAGAAAACCCCGACGGGATATGCAAGGAGTTTTAACAAAAAAGGGCGGCCCGAAAGCCGCCCTTGAGATGCCGGGTCAAGCCCGGCATGACGATTGTCACGTCACCCCGGGCTTGACCCGGGGTCTGGAATACTAGTCCGCCGGAGTGTGGCTGAAATAGAAGCCGCCGTTGACCTGCGGAGTACCCTTGTAGGTGCTCTTCGGGCCGATGACCGTCAGGATGTCACCCACCTTGAGGCCCTTGGCCGCGACGACACCCTTGCGGGCATCACCCGTGGCACCCCAACCCGGGTAGCAGCCATAGACATACAGGCGGTTGCCTTCGCTGTCCTTCAGGTAGATGTTGCCATAGGCTTCGTTGGCAATCTCATCGATGATGCCGGAGACCATGTAGTATTCGGTCTTGGAATCTTCCTTGCTGATGAATTCAGGGATGGTAACGGGATCCACCAGGTCCACGATCACTTCGATGTGTCCTTCGACCATCTGCGGGGAATCCTTGTAGGCGCCGCGTTTGCCCACGACAGTGACGATGTCACCCGGCTCAAATGAGGAGTCGAAATTGTCTGCCCGGTAGACCAGCGTCTCGCCAGACCAGTCGGAGATATAGAAGCTCTTGCCTTGTTTGTCGCTGGGATACAGGCGGGTAATAATACCGGTAAGGCGGTACTGCGTGTTGCCCACCGGTGCTGCGAGGAACTCTGCCACGGAGCACTCGATGATGGCGCCCTTCTGGGTGAGGGTCTGCTGGCAGGTGTAGTCCTTCTTGCCGTCGGTGGTGCGGAAGGTGATCGTGCAGTCACGGTCGCCGCCTTCGTTGGGATCAGCGAAGAAAACAATGGTGTTGCCGGCAAGGGCGCTGATGGAGAGCCAGTCGGGCAGGCCTTCCACATAGACACCGGTACCTTTATTGTTGAGACTTACTCTGAACTCGCCACCTGCGACCGGGAGGATCGCATCTTCCGGATCGGTTCCGGCAATCTTGATGAGCGATTTGTTGACATTGATGACCTGGGCGTCGACAAGTTCGACCGTACCGTTGTAGGTGGTCTTCGGGCCCTGGACGGTCACCTCGTCACCGACTTCGATGCCGAAGCTGCTCCAGGCGTAGTTGCCGGCGGAGTTCACCGTACCATAGATATAGATCTCGCCGGTGTCATCCTTGAGATACCAGTTGCCGTAGTTCGTATTGGCGATGGACGTGCAGATACCCGTGACCATGTATGTCTTGCTGTCGGGACCGGCGATCACCTCGGCGCAGGTAGCGGGAGAGACAACGGCCAGGCCCTGGATGACATTGATGTTCTGCTTTTTGCTGCCACAGGAAATCGCCACTTCGGCGGTACGGCCGTCGAGGGTCTTGGATGCGGAGAAAGTAACGTTGGTCGATCCGGCGGAACCGGAGGCCGGCGAAATGGTAAGCCATTCGGGGCAGGTCGGAATGCTCCAGCTTTCCGTCGCTTCGACGGTGATGGTGGTAGAGCCGCCGTCCATGTTGATGGCCACGTAGGAAGAGGAGACCTTCACTTCGTCGAGATAGTGGTCGGGCTCAATCTGGTTGCAACCGGCTGCAAGGGCCAGGATGGCGACCAGCGAAACAAGGATATTCTTGATTTTCATATTGCAGTCTCTTTATTAGTTGAACAGATATTTGATACCCACGGAAGCATACCAGCACTGTCCGAGACCATGGCTCGGAACCCAGAGAGCGGTGTCGCCGCTGATGGAAGCCGGCGTGGAGAAGGTTGCATAACCGTCGGCGTCGACGCCTTCATACTTGAGGATGCGGGCATCGGAACCGATGGCAGGATTGAGGTACTTGCTCACGCCCCAGCTGGAGTTGAACAGGTTGAGGACGTTCTTCAGGTCGAGGCAGAGCTGCAGGGTATTGGTGTTCTTGCCGCACTTGATGGTGAAGTCGTGCTTGTAGCCGAAGTCCAGGCGGTGTACCCAGGGGCTGTAGAGGCTGTAGCCTTCTGCATATTGGCCCTGGTGGCTCCGCAGGTACTTCTCATTGTGGACGAAGTCCATGAAACGGGTCTGGTCGCTGGCCGAGACGAAACGGAACTGGCGGCTGGAAACCTCCTCATCGGTCGGGATGTAGAGGGCGTCGTAGTTGTAACCGTCGCTGTTCATGTCGTTCGACAGCATGTAGGAGTAGTTGGAACCACCGCGCCATGCCTCATAGATGAAGCTGTAGTGGTTGCCGGCCTTGTCGTGGTGCGTGAGGGATGCGACCACACGGTCAGGCGTCACATACTGCGAGTTGTGGAGCTTGATGTAGTTCGGGCCCTCGTTGGTCGGCACATAGGTGAAGGCCGACTCGGCGGCGGAACCCGGCATGCCGGTGATTTCCTTGCTCACGGTGTGCGTGTAGGCGGCACTGAAGCTCAGGCTCTTGATCGGCTGCATCCTGATTTCGGCGCTGGCGCTCCAGCCATAACCCTTGTCCGTGTTCTCCAGGACGAAAGCCTTGGTGGCGTAGCGGAAGCCGGCAGGATAGATCGGACGGTTGTCGGCGCCGTTGAAGCGGGCGAAACCGGCCACGTTGCTCATGCTCCAGTCGGAGATGGCCACGGCGTTGATGGTCTTGTTGAAGATACCCTCTGCCGAGAAGGTGAACGGGAAGGAAGTCGGGAAGCTGAAGTCGAAGGCCAGCGAGCTCTTCCAGACCTGCGGCATCTTGAACTTCGGATCCACACCGTTGACGGCGGAAGGTTTTGTACCGTCTTCCGGTTTCACCGTGCTCGGATAGCCGAGGGAGATGAGTTTCTGGTAGAGGGCGTCGATCGTAGCCTTGCCGTTGGAGTCGGTCACCAGGCCGCCGTCGAAGACGTTCATCGAGAAGCCCCTGGCTGCGGCATTCTTGGCATTGATCTGTGCCTGGTACTGCACCATACCGCTGTTGGTCGGCATGTTGGTGAAGAACACGAGCGGCAGACGGCCGGAGAAGAGGCCCGTACCGCCACGGATCTTGAAGCTCTTGTCGCCGAAGACATCCCAGCTGAAGCCCACGCGCGGCGAGAAGGTCACGCTCGAGTTCGGCCAGCGGCCGGTGTCGATGTGCTGCTCCGTATAGTTATACTTCTTGGGATAGTAGGCGATGTCCTTGATGGCGTTGTTGGTCATCAGGTCGCCGTTGTCGAAGAACAGGCCGTCGATACGCAGGCCATAGGTCAGTTTGAAGCGGTCGTTGACGTTCCATTCGTCCTGGGCATAGATGCCGGCCTTGTGGAACTGGACGCGGGCGGCCGGATACTGCTCACCGTCGTAACCGTAGGTCAAGCAGACGACCTCAGGGACACGGCCGTTGAGGAAGTCGTCGAGGGTCTTGTAGCGGTAGTAACCGGAACCGTTGCGCATGTACTGGTTGTCAGCCATCTGGTATTCGTAGCTGATGCCGCCGGTGATCTTGTGGCTGCCCTTGTACCAGGTGATGTCGTCCTTGACATTGGCCACGGTGTTGTGCACGGCGTTGTTCCAGGTAAACAGCTCATAGCCGAGGGCCATGTAGTTGTTGGAGCTGGTGTCGTCGAGGATATCGATGAACGGGAACTCCTCGGAGTTGGTGCCGCGGACATCGTCGAGCTTGGAGAAGGTGGCCAGGAACTGGTTCGACAGGTTGTCGGACAGGCGGCTGTTCAAGTCGAGAGACCAGGTGCTGACGATGTTCTTCATGGAGTACATCGCGTTGGCGAAGGACATGGAATACTGCGACATACGGGAGCCGGACATACGCGTGCCACCGTCCATGGAGCTGCCGTTCGGCGAGTTCCACACGTTGTTCTGCGTGTAGTTGTAACGGAGGGCGAGCTTATGCTTGTTGCTGATGTTCCAGTCGAGGCGGGCCAGGATCTTCATGTTCTTCTCATTGGCCGGGAAATCGGTGTAGGAACCCGTGTCATAGCCGTATTTGCTCTTCACGTAGTCCGACACGCGCTGCAGGTCGGAGAGTTTCGTACGGGAGATGAAGTTGTCGGGGTCGGCCACGCCGTTCGTGGAACCCTGCCAGCGGTTGACGATGGTCGGAATCTTGGAAAATTCACCGTTGACGAAGAAGAAGAGCTTGTTCTTCACGATCGGGCCACCCAGGGTGAGGCCGTAGGTGGTCGAACGGTCCTTGGCGCGGGCGCCGGCGATCTGCTCGCCTTCTACCGTGTCACCGCGGAGGTTCTCGTTACGGTGATAGACATAGGCGCTTCCGCGGAAGGTATTCGTACCGGACTTCGTGATGGCGTTCACGCCGCCGCCGATGAAGTTGGTCTGGCGGACGTCAAACGGGGAGATCACGACCTGGAGTTCCTCGATGGCATCGATGGAGATCGGGTTGCCGCCGCCGGGAAGGTTGGAGCTAAGACCGAAGTTGTTGTTGAAGTTGGCACCGTCCACCGTGAAGTTGGCCAGACGGCCGTCGCTGCCGGCGAAGCTCATGCCGTTGCCGCCGTACGGCGACAGGCGGGTCACGTCGGTGATGGAGCGGCTGACACTCGGGAGTTCGGTGATCTGCCGGTTGGAGATGTTGGTCGCGGCACCTGTCTTCTCGTTGGAGAACTTGGATGCGGCGGATGCGACCACGAGGGCTTCGGAGAGGTTCTGCGCAGCCGTCCGCAGGCGCACGTTCTGCTGATAGGTCTCGGCCAGGGCGAGCGTGATGTCAGGAATCACGAGCGTCTGGCAGCCGATCAGGGAGTAGGTCACTTCGTACGGACCACCGGGGCGCATACCCTGGATGGCATAACGACCCTCTTCGTTGGCCACAGCATAATACTGTGTCCCGGAAGGGGTGTGGACCGCGATGATGGTCGCACCGACCAGCGGCTCGCCGCCTTCATCGACGATCTGTCCGGCGAGGGCCGAGGTGGTCACCTGGGCCTGGGCCGAAAACACCATCATCAGGAAGGCTGCTGCAGCCAGGAAACATTTGAATGTTTTTTTCATAAATGATGTTTGGTTAATGATTGATATAGTAAATAGTTATTTTGTTGTTTCTAATGAGATTGTGCTCGCTTTGCTGCGCATTCCCTTCGGGATTCCGGGTCAAGCCCGGAATGACGTATTCTATAATCCCCATGCGCCGGCATCGAATTTTGATTCTGCTTCTTTTTCGTATTCGTCTTTCAGGTTGTGGAAGAAATTGAAGCCCGTACGCTTCTCCAGTTCCGCCACGGAACAGGCTTCGTTCTTGCTGATGGTCTGGCTGCCGTAACTGCGGTTCTCCAGCCAGAAGCCGATGGCCGAGTAGCCGCCGTTGGCGGATCCGGCCTTGTACTTGAGGACAGCCTTGAAATAGGCTTTCGGCACGGCCACGGGCTTGCCCACGGCATCGTTGGTATATTGGATCGCCTCCCCTTCTTCGGTACGGAGCACGCAGCCTGTCACGACGTAGACCGTGTCGGACGAGGAGATCTGGTTGCGGACCAGTTCCTCGAGTTTCTCCCAGATGCCCTGGTTGAGGTTCTGGTTCTGTGGTGTTATGTTGGTATAATAGAATGTCTGCTCGTTGGCGGCGACGGTACACAGGCGGTCGGCCGAAGGAAGCTGGTGGCCGCGGTCCCAGCCGGCATAGCTGCGGGACACGTCACCCTGGTAGCGGCGCGGCACCAGCGGGTCGTAATCCCATTTGTCGGTGCGCGAAACCCCGCGGGTCATGCCGCTGTAGAGCGGATAGGCCACCCAGAGCGCCACGCGGTTGTCCAGGTCGTACCAGAAGGAATAGTTGCGCACGTTATAATCTTTGTAGACCATGTCGTGGCTGAAGTAAGCCTTCCCTTCCGCCGCCTGGATGAAGGGCAGCTCAAGCCAGGAGGCCACGGGACTCGGCACCACGGCTTCCAGCGGCTGCTGGTCGATCGTGAAGGTCAGCGTGTTGGGCGTGACGGAGGCTTCCGTCGCGAACGTGATCACGGCCTGGCGGCCTTCCGAGGTACTCGGATTTTCGGTATAGCTAATGACGACGTTGCCGCCGGTCGTGCCGGAAGAAGGCGTCACGGTGAATGCGTCGCTTGAAGACTTGGCCGTCCACGGAACGTTGGCGGAGACGGTCAGGGTGAGCGAACCGGCGTCACCGCTGACGGAGGCTTCGGTCTTGGCCAGGGAGAAATATGGATCACTCGCGAAGCGCGGGCCGGTCAGGCCGGCGAAGTCGGCTTTCTCCGAGACGACCATCTGGATGCGCCCGGCATATTTGCCGGCGATACCTTTGAGCGTGCCGCTGCCGGTGGGGACGGGATCGTCCTTGAACACGGCATATTGGGAGGTGAACAGGTCGAAGCTGCCGCCATCCTTGCCTTCGAAAGTCACCGAGCCTTTGTTCCCGGCCGCATAGAACGACTGGCCGACGAAAGTATCTTTCAGCTGCACGTCGGACACGGCCACGTACATCGATTCGAATTTTCCGCTCAGCAGCTCTTCGATGGTGATCTGCCGGGGCGTGGGCGTCGTCTCGCCAAGGTAATCCACATTGCTCAGCGACAGATTCTTCACCTGGATGGCACCGTCCGAATAGACGGAAAGGATCTGGTTCTGCAAGTGGACGCGCACTTTATGTCCGCGGGCGAAAGTCTTGTTGTCGCCGTCACAGTAAAGCATCAGACCGGCCTCGCCGTCGGAGATGATGATGGTCTTGGCGGAACTGTAGTTGTTCAGGCCGCCGTCGGTATCGCGGCGATAGTCGCTGATGACGATTCCTTCAATAAGGATGTCTTCCTTGATCGTATAATCCTTACCCGGATACAGGGCGCGGATTTCGCTGATGGTCTTGGTCACGGACGCGGGCTTCACATACATCTGCTGCGAGACGCTGACTTTCTTCTGGTCGTCGACAGACTCGACGGTAATCGAACCCGTGCGCGCGTCGGCAGCGTTGGTGGAAACGGTGACCGTCACCGTACCGGTGCCGCTACCCGAGGAGGGAGTGACACGGATCCAGGATTCGGAAGTACGCGCATACCACATTCCCTTGCAATTCACCGCGAAGGTTGCCGAGCCTCCTTCGGCCGTAAATTCCAGAGAGGAAGGAGCTACCGAGACCGTCAGTTTCTCGGGTGCCGGTTCGGGCTGCGGCTTCTCGCACGACGCCAGGACCAGGGCCAGTCCGGCAAAAAGAAATAATAGGCGAAGGGCTTTCATCAGGACATAAAGTCTAACCTGCAAATTTACCAATAATTTTTGTTTCCCGCAATTAATATCCTACCTTTGCGGCCTAAAACCAAGTGGATGGATTTGACTGCTTGCCAACCACTCTAAAAAAGGCTAAAATTATGTATCTTTTCACTTCTGAATCCGTTTCAGAGGGCCACCCCGACAAAGTGGCCGACCAGATTTCCGACGCCATTCTCGATGACTTCCTCCGCCAGGACCCGGCATCGCACGTCGCATGTGAAACCTTCGTAAGCACCGGACTCGCGGTCGTGGGCGGCGAGGTTACCTCGCACGACGCCTGGGTAGACATCCAGAGCGTGGTACGGCGTACCATCCGCCGCATCGGCTACACGAAGGGCGAGTACCATTTCGACGCAGAATCCTGCGCCATCCTTTCCGCCCTCCACGAACAGAGCGCCGACATCGCCATGGGCGTGAACCGCGCCGAGAAAGAGGAGCAGGGTGCCGGCGACCAGGGCATGATGTTCGGCTATGCCTGCAATGAGACCCCGGAATTCATGCCGCTGCCCCTGACCCTGGCCCACATGACGCTCATCGAGCTGGCCCGCATCCGGCGCGAGAACCCCTCGCCCATGCCCTACCTCAGGCCCGACGCCAAGTGCCAGTTCACCATCGAATACAACGACGACCACACGCCGAACCGCGTCCACACGCTCGTGCTCTCGACACAGCACGACCCTGACGTGGACCAGGCCCGCATCCGCAGCGACGTGGAGACCATCCTCATCCCGCGCCTGAAAGCCCGCCTCAGCGCCGAAAACGCCGCCCTGTTCCAGGACGGCATGATCCTGCATGTCAACCCCACGGGACAGTTCATCATCGGCGGTCCCCACGGCGACACCGGCCTGACCGGCCGCAAGATCATCGTGGACACCTACGGCGGCCGCGGCGCCCACGGCGGCGGCGCCTTCTCGGGCAAGGACCCTTCGAAGGTGGACCGCAGCGCCGCCTATGCCGCGCGCCACATTGCCAAGAACCTCGTGGCTGCCGGCGTGGCCGACGAAATCCTCGTGCAGGTGTCCTACGCCATCGGCGTGGCCCGGCCCGTGAGCATCTTCGTCAATACCTACGGCAGCGCGCACGTGCCCTTCACCGACGGCCAGATCGCCGCTAAGGTGGGCGAACTCTTCGACCTGCGGCCGGCCGCCATCGTCGAGCGCTTCGGCCTGACCAACCCGATCTACGAGCCCACAGCCGCCTACGGTCATATGGGACGCGACCCCTACGTACAGGAAGTCGAGCTCATCCGCGACGGGAAGACCGTGCGGCGCAAGGTGCAGTTCTTCGGTTGGGAGTTACTCGATGCCGTCGACCAGTGCCGTGCCGCCTTCAAGCTGTAGGCGCAAGGCTTTCCGGACCGGCTTTTCGAGACCGGGTACATACACATCGTAGCTGACGCGGGCGGAAGCAGCGTCCTCGTCGAGTTCGATGGTAACGATTTTGAAAGAGGTCTGTTCAACGGCCTCTTTTATTTTTTGTGCCAGGTCGGCGGACAGGGATTCCTGGTCTTCGGCTCCCTGTGCGACCAGGGCGGCGAAGCGCGGCGTGCATAAGGAGGCAGCGGCGGCGTAATCCGCTGCATAATAGGCCTTCAGAAAGGATTCAGCCGCGGCTTCGACTTGCTTCTCGGGACGCTGGCAGGCGGCCAGAGCCAGCAGGGTCACGACGCAGAGCGCAAAGGACAGATACTTTTTCATGGCTTACAGGTCCAATTCAACTACGGTGATGCCCGCGCCTCCCTGCTGCACCGCCTCATCGCGAAACGAAGCCACGGAAGGGACGGTCTTGAGGTACTTGCGGATCTCTTCGCGGAGCACGCCGTTGCCCTTGCCATGCAGGATCTTGACCTGTCCCACGCCCACCATCGTGGCATCGTCGATGAAGTGCATGACGATGTCGAGGGCGTCGGCCAGGCGCTGGCCCCGGATGTCGATCGTGGGCTTGAATTCGAGCTTGCGGCGGCTGATCGATTCGCTGTCGTAGTGGATGACCGGACGGAAAGTGCTGCGGGTCTGCTCCTTGTATTGCTGGTTGGAGATCTTTTCAACTTTGCCGGGGGCGATCTTCGAGATGATGCTTCCGACCGACACGGAGATATATTTGGCGGCGATCTGCGTGACTTCGCCCACCATGTTGTTGTCTTTCAAACGAACTTTATCACCCACCTGCAACGGCGTTTTATCTGCTCTGTCCGTTACTCCCGGCTTGCCATCCTTGCCGTCATGCCGGGCTTGACCCGGCATCTCGCCCCGCCGCTCCTTACGCACCCGCTCCCGCTCTTTCCGCTCCGTGATCTTCTGCATCTTCCGCTCAATGGCGGCGTCGTTCTCGCTGGGCTTCTCTTCCTTGAGGGTTTCCTTGAATTTCGTGAGTTTCTCACGCGCCAGGCGGGTCTTGTCGCGCTCGGCCTGGGCCTCGCGGATCTCGCGAATGGTGCGTTCTACCTGCTTGTTGGCCTCGGACACAATGTCGGCGGCTTCGGCACGGGCCTCGTCGAGCATGCGCTTCTTGAGCGCCTTGACGTCTTCGAGCTCTTTCTGGTATCTGTCGGTGAGGCTCTCCAGGGTCTTGTCGGTACTCTTGATGCGGGCGAGTTTCTCGTCGAGGACGCGGCGGCTGCGGGCGATCTGGCGAAGGTTGCGCTCGATGTTGACGAATTCGCTGCCGGCCCGTTGCTCGGCATCCTTGACCACGTCGGCGGGCAGACCCATCTTCCGGGCCAGTTCAAAGGCGAAGGAATTGCCGGGCATGCCCTGCTGGAGCTGGAACAGGGGCTTGATGGCGGCGCCGTCGAAAAGCATGGCGCCGTTGACCACGCCGGTACTCTTGTCCGCGTAGAGCTTGAGGTTGGTGTAATGGGTGGTGATCACGCCGTAGGCGCCCAGGTCGTCGAGCCGTGCGAGCACGGCTTCGGCGATCGCGCCGCCTGCGGCGGGCTCGGTGCCGCTGCCAAATTCGTCGATCAGCACGAGGGAATGCTCGGTGGCATGCGTCAGGATCTCCCGCATGTTCTGCAGGTGTGAGCTGTAGGTGCTCAGGTCGTTTTCGAGCGACTGGTCGTCGCCGATGTCGATGAAGATGCTGTCGAAAATCAGCATTTCGCTCACTTCCGAGGTGGGGATGAGCATGCCCCACTGGAACATGTACTGCAGCAGGCCCACCGTCTTGAGACACACCGACTTGCCGCCAGCGTTCGGGCCGGAGATCAGCAGGATGTGCTTCTCGCGGCTGAGCGAGAGGGTCAACGGCACAATCTCTTTTTTCTCGCGCCGGAGCGAGGCTTCCAGCAGCGGATGGCGGGCGCGGCGCAGGTTCATCTCGCCGTTGTCCGACAGCACGGGCATGCCGGCGATCATGTCGAGGGCCACCAGTGCCTTGGCGCGGATGAAGTCGATCTCGCCGATATATTCGGAGGCGGCGATCAAGCCGCCGAGGTATGGCCGGAGAAATTCGGTGAAGACGAAGAGGATTCGGGCGATCTCGCGCTGTTCGTCGAACTGGAGTTCGCGGATCTGGTTGCCCAATTCCACGATTTCGAAAGGTTCGACGAAAGCGGTCTTGCCACTGGCCGACTCGTCGTACACGATGCCGGGCAATTTCTTCTTGCTTCCGGCTGCCACGGGAATCAGCACCCGTCCGTCGCGGACCACCACTTCGGCGTCGGCCTCGACCAGGCCTTCGCCCTTGGCATTGCCCAGGATGGCATTGATGCGACGCGACACCTGTCCCTCCTTGGAACGGAGGGTGCGGCGGATCTCGGCGAGTTCGGGCGATGCGTTGTCGCGCACTTCGCCGTTTCGGTCGAGGATGGCTTCGATGCGGCGGCTGATTTCCGGATCGTAGCTGACCGATGCGGAGATCTGCCGGAGCATGGGATAGAGGTCGTCCTTGCAGTCGCGGAAAAAGGCCAGGATGCGGCGCAGGGTATCAAGGCTGGTGCGCAGGGCGCGCAGCGACGGGAGGTCGATGCTGGTATTTTCGGCCTGAATCGGCAGCAGGAATTCCTTGGTGTCGAGATAGCCGCCGGCCGGGAAACTGTCTTCAAACAGGCAGATGAGCCGCATCTCGTCGGTCAGGCGGAGCCGGAACATGATTTCGTCGGGGTCGCGCGACATCTGTTCGGCGGCAACTTTCCGACGGGCATATTCTGTAACGGCTTTGGCGGCGATCCTGTCCCGCACCTTGTCGAATCCGATTTTCTGTTCGAGTACCATGGGCGGGACGAAGGCTTATTTATAGGATTCCTCGATGGCCAGTCGCAATTCCGTGATACTGCCCATCGTCTTGATCTGTCCTTCCTGGACGAAGGAGATATGGCCGGTTTCTTCCGAGACCACGATGACCGAGGCGTCGCTGACTTCGGAGATGCCGATGGCGGCGCGGTGGCGCATGCCGTAATGGGCGGGGATATCCTGCCGCTGCGTGATGGGCAGCGTGCAGCGGGCCGCCAGGATACGGTTCACGGAGAGAACCATGGCTCCGTCGTGGAGAGGGGAATTCTTGAAAAATATGTTCTCGATGAGGCGACGGCTGATGCGGGCGTCGATCTCGTCGCCCGTATCGATGATATCGCCCAGGGCCGATCCGTGCCGGAGGACGATCAGGGCGCCGGTGCGGGTCTCGGCCATCTGGCTGCATGCGGCCGTCAGTTCTTCGAGTTCGGCGGGCTGCATGCCGGCCGATCGGGTCTGGCGGAACAATTTGCTGAAGATGCCTTTCTGGGCGGCGGCCGAGGTACTGGAGCTGATGCGCAGCAGGAAGCGCCGGATCTCCGGCTGGAAGATCACCAGCAGGGCTACGACGCCCACGCCCAGCACCTGTCCCAGGATGAACGACAGCAGCTTCATGCCCAGCGCGCGCGACGCAATCCAGACGACATAGAGCAGCAGGATTCCCAGGAAGATATTGACCGCCGACGTCCCTCGTACCACCCGGATCAGCCAATAGATCAGCAACCCGACCATAATCACGTCGAGCACGTCAATCCACGATATATCTATGAAATCGAACATATTCGAACAAAGATAGTAAATATTTCGAATATCTCGTCATTCCGGACTTGATCCGGAATCTCTCCCCCTCACCACGGGCTTGACACGAAGTCTTTACATTATTGCCCGGCGTAAGCCAGAGTCGCACAACTTATTTCAAAGTTAGCGGCGAGGAGCGGTGTGGCGCAGGCGGCGAGGGTGGAGCCGGTGGTCAGGGTGTCGTCGATGAGCAGGATATGACGGATGCCCTGCTGCTGCAGGTCAGCGGCGCAGCGCAGATCGACCGCAAAGGCACCTTGTACGTTCTTCGTTTTGGCAGCACCATGCAACTTCGTCTGTGTCTTCGTGTTTCTTCGCCGCCGGAGCAGTTTCGTCTCGACAGGCAGCCCCATCGCCTGCGCCACGCCCCGGGCAATCAGTTCGGCCTGATTGTAGCCGCGTTTCCAACGGCGCAGCGGATGCAGCGGCACGGGAACGACGGCCTGGCAGCCCCGGAACATCCGGCTCGCTGCCATCTGCCTGCCCAGCAGTTCGCCCATACGGACGGCCAGCTGCCGTCGGTTGCCGTATTTGATACCATAGAGGATGCTCCTGTAGTCACTTTCCGTCCGGAAAAAGAACAGCGAAGCCGCATCCTGAACCTCGAAGCGCCGCGCCAGCCGCTCGAACGCCGCATTCTGCACGATGTCCCACTGGTACGTCATCGGCAATCCTTCCAGGCAAGCCGCACAGACATCCCATTCGTCTTCAGCCAGAAACTTTTTGCAAACCACGCATTTCCGCGGAAAAAACAATTCCCGCAGCCCCCGGATGCTCGATGATAACTGATGAATCAATCCGTCGCACATATCGCCCGCCTCGAAGATTTGAAGGCAAGATAGGAAATAATGCGTAATTTTGCAAGGTATGATCGACCAACGGATTGTAGATTTTATCGGGGAGCACCATGTGCTGACGGTGGCGTGCGTGTCGCCGGAAGACGGGCCGTGGTGTGCGAATGCTTTCTATGTATTTGACGAACAGGAAGAAGGCTTTATCATCACTTCGGAAGAGAAGACGCGGCACGCACAGTTGTTTCTGGAGAATCCGCGGGTTGCCGGCTCCGTCGTGCTGGAGACCGAACAGGTCGGCAAGATCCAGGGACTGCAGTTCACGGGTACCGTCGGCCGTTGCGACGGCGGCCTCTTCGACCGCTGCCGTCTGAAATATCTCAAGCGCTTTCCCTACGCCGTCTTCAAAGGCGGCGAAGTCTGGCTCATCACCCTCGACACCCTCAAATACACCGACAACCGGCTGGGCTTCGGCAAGAAACTGCTATGGCACAGAGATTCCGGGTCAAGCCCGGAATGACGAGGGATCAAGCCCGGAATGACGTTTTTTATCGTCACCCCGGACCTGATCCGGGGTCTGAGTTTACTGAAGCATTTCTGATAATAGTGCGTCCATATGGGCATAGTCGCGGAGGAGCCAGAGGACATAGCGGATGTCAACGCAGATGCAGCGGTTCATGGCGTCGACGAAATAGGTGTCGCCGGCCAGCGACTCCTTGTTGCCGTCGAAGGCCAGGCCGATCAGTTCACCTTTGGCGTTGAGCACCGGCGAACCCGAGTTACCGCCCGTGATATCGTTGTCCGTCAGGAAATTGACGGGAATCTCCGGGTTGCTCTGCAACAGCTCCCGGAAGTCCGGTTTCAGCGTGAATTCGTAGTCATCGGGGTTGAATTTCTCCAGGATGCCTGCCGTCCGTGTGCGGGAGGCCAGCGACACCGCGTCGCGCGGCTCGATGGGTCGCACCTTGCCGTAAGTGATGCGCATGGTGGAGTTCGCATCAGGATACATCGGCTGCTTCTTGGCCAGCTTCATCTGATAAACCGCGTCTTTGAATTCTTTCTCCAGGGAACTCTTGCTCACGCCTGCCTCGATTTCATCGCGTTTCTCGTTGAACTGCACGATCTTGCACGAAGTGAGCGCATCGTGGATGTGCCCGTCGAACACCTCGTTGAGCATGGCATCGACATCCCCGCCGAAGCGGTCATAGAGACCACGCAGATAGTCTCCCCAATAGTCACGGCGCACATATTTGAAGAACTGGTTGAGCGAATAGCGCAACAGGTCGCGCTCCACCCGCATGTCGAGCGACGCCAACTCCTTGGCCGCCATCACCGTATCACCCCGCTGCAAGGCATTGGAATAGCGGTGCAGGTTGGTGCCGCGCACCAGCGTCTCCTGAAAATAGACGATCTGCTGGTTGATGCCCGCCACATCTTCGTATTTCTGGCCCAGACGGTAGATCAGGTTGGAATTGCCCAGCCATTTCTGGAGCTGCTGCTCCTCGGTCCGCTTCGCGTCGACCACGCCGAAACGGTTGTAGCAATAGATCTCACCTTCGCGAATCTCCTGCACGTTGCTCAGGCTGAAATAACGGTCGGCATATTTGAGGCGGACGGCCACGTCCTCGTTCATCCATTTGTCCATGATCTTCATCTGGTCGAGCCGGAACTGCGCCTGGATGGGATTCTGGATCTGCAGGATCTCCTCGACGGCATAGGAAGACGCATAGCGGTTGGTCCGTCCGGGATAGCCGATGACCATGGTGAAATCTCCGTCCTTGATTCCGGCCTGTGAGATCTTCAGGATCTTTCGGGGATGCATCGGCACGTTTTCGGGCGCGTATTCCGCCGGCGAACCGTCGGGCGCCGTATAGATGCGGTAGATGGCAAAATCTCCCTTATGCTGCGGCCACTCCCAGTTGTCGGTGTCGCCGCCGAACGACGCGACGCTCACCGGCGGCGCCGCTACCAGCCGCACGTCGCGATACACCTGATAGAGCGCCATGTAAAACTTGTTGCCATTGTAGTACGACGAGCAGATGAGTTCACCCTGGCCTTCGTAGATCTTGCCGTACTTCTCTTCGACCTGACGATATACCCGCCGCATGGCCATGGGCTTGTGCGCGACGTCGAACTCCTGGCGCAAGGCCTGGACTTCGTCGGTCACGTCCCATATCTTCTTGAGGAAATAGATGGCCTGCCCCTTGACGGGAAGTTCCTCATCGCGCCGCATGGCCCAGAAACCGTCTTCCAGATAGTTGTGGCCCAGGGTGCTCAAGGCGTGGATGTCGCTGTAGGCACAGTGATGGTTGGTGATCATCAGGCCGTCGTTCGAGATCATGCTGCCGGTGCAGCCGAAAGCGAGGGCCACCACGGCGTCGGAGAGGCTTTCCTGCTCCTCATCGTAGAGCACCTTGGCGTCGAGCTTGAGGCCGGCCGCCTTCATCCGCTTCTCCAGGGCGCGGTCGATGGTGTTGATCATCCACATGCCTTCGTCGGCGAAGGCCGTTGCGGCGCACAACGTCAGCGCTGCCGCCAGTATCCATTTTTTCATCTGCAATGTAAGCATTTAATTATCAACGTTTTATATAAACTCACCCCTTTCTCTGAAAAGGGGGTGATTTTCCATAATCACCTATGTATCAGCTGCGTACATTGCAGCGAAAGAGCGGTTAAAAAATAAAGCCGAGCGTCAGCGAGGCGGCGTGGCGCGTGCCGTCGTCATCGAGGCGGGTCGAGGACTCGATGCTGTAGTGCGCCTGCACATAGCAGCGGCCGCTGGCCGAAGACCATTTCAGGTCCAACGCACCCAGATAGTTGTTCCCTTCCCAATAGTCCCACTGCCTCAGCAACGGCTCCTTCAACTGCCATTTCGTTACATCACTGTACGTATCATAATCCATAGCGTAACCGAGCATCGGCGTCAGCCTGACAGGACCCAGGGGAATCGATACGCCCAGCGTTGTAGTGAACGTATGATAGCGCTGGACGAAGTGCTGCGGATATTCGGTATAGGTGTGCTCAAAGCCCAGGTTGGAAAGCCCCACCAGCATCTGCCATGACGTACCGAAAGTATAGCGCACTTTCTCGAGATGCGACCGCCGCCAATAGCAGAACACCGGGTCGCCGTAGGTCACCCAGACGCGGATGCGCGAAGCAGGATCGAGTTCCTGCCGCTGGAGGGGACGGAAACCCTGCATCGTCGAATAAGTAAAGGAGGCCTCAACGACATGCGCCGGCCCGAACGACAGCGACAGCTCGTCTTCCCAGGTCCAGGAACGCGTCGTACCGAACTGCTGGTTGTTGTAGCCGACTTCGGTCTGCGCACTCTGCTGCCAGGAAGCCCGCAAATCGTTGTGCAGGGCGGTCCGGCCGGCCGACCAGTCGAACTGGAAGCCGCCGAAGTAACGGTTGTTCTCCTTGAAGCGACGGTTCTCCGCGCTCGCATAGCCGCTGCCATGAACGACCCAGAGGCCATAGACATCGAAGAGTATATGCTCCACGCTCGATGAAATCTGCGTGTACTCCACCCGCTCCGTCGTGCGCTCGTAGCCCAGATTCAGGCCCAGGCCGACACCGCCGGTCCGCCAATGGACACCTGGCGACACCCGGAAATCCATGAACGTATTCTTGTTGCGCAGGTCTTTGTGCTTGGCCATCAGCGCCACGTCGTAGGACAGGTCCAGGCCAAGCGACCAGTGATCGCCGAGCGGCAGGCCCGCGCCCGCCTCCATCGCGTAGCGCTCCAGCGAGAGATTTCCCGGAATCGAGTCGGCCAGCATGAAAGGTGTCTCCAAAGGGTTGATCCAGCCGCGCCAGGTACTGCCCGTCGCGTATTCATAACCGTAACCGAAATGCCCGTACAGGCTCACCTTGCCCAACTTCTGCCGCGAAGAAGCATCGAGCGTCCCCTGCAGCGCAGAAGCCGGCATGTAGACATCCCGCAGCCGCCCCGTCTCGCCGCTCACGCCCAGCGACACATCCACATACGACGTATCCGTCAGCACCAGCCTTGCCGCATTCCTTTCCTGCGCCCCCGTGGCCAGACTCAGCATCATCAGTAGTACTATGATAGCCAGTTTCTTCATCGCAGTCTCGGTTGAGGATCGCTGTCGGGAATGAAATCAGCATCCGAATTGTTCGTATCCATGAAAACTTCGATTCCCTGATCGTGGAAATCAAGCTTGCGCGTCACGCACTTGCCCGAATAGTGCCCCGAACGCATCCAAACATACGACGCGTCCACCGTGCCCGGCAACCGTTTGATCGCGCCAGCCGGCGAATCGACACATTCCACACCATCGAGAATCCAGTCCTTCGCAATGTGCCAGTACTTCGTGCCCGAACTCTTTCCCGGCTCGAATCCCTCCCAGATATCCGCCTGCGCCTGCCAAGCCGTCACACCCATCGAAGGACGGAACACCACGATCGCCGGACTATGGATTGACAGCGCCCAGGCATTGCCCTGGCCTGTCATGTAAAGCACCATCGGCACCACCCCCGCCGCAATCTCATGCCGTGAAAGCGTCTCCGACCAGCAGCCGAAATGCGCCCGGTTCAACTGCAGCGCCGACGTGGCCCGCCCACGGTGGTCCACCGCCGCGATGCACGCCACCACCGCCGACTCGCCCGGCGCCAAAGGATAGGTGTGCCCGTCGCCCGGGAACATCCAGAACATCTGCGCGATCGGAATCGTGTCACGCCCAGCCCAGGCATTGTTGCCCGTCGTCGAATTGTAAGGATAAATCGCTGCCAGGCACAGCGAATCAAGATAGACGGTCTGCCCGCCCGGACCCGCGTTGTTGTAGATCTCGATATACGTGTCTTTCGTATAATTGGCCCCTTCCAGCGTCGAAGACCCGTGGAAATAGGCCTCCCGGATGATCACCGGATTGGGGACCACCACGTTGAGCAGAATCTCCAGCAGCGGCTCGCGCGCCTGTCCCTGCGCATCGATCAGACTGGTTCCCGTCAGCAGGAACTCCTCGCTCGCCCCGTTGACGGCGATGCGGGTGCTCGTAAACCAACCCGCCGCCATCACATCGTATTTCCCGGGCTGCACCTCGAAATGCACCCGGCCCGAAGCGTCCGGATGCTTGATGTAGCCGAAGTCGGCGTTCTTGTTCTGCAGCCGCACCTCGAGTTGCGTGAGGTCGATGGTCACCGGCTCATCCGGACGCAGCACCAGCTGCACGTCCACCGCCGCCACGCAGGGCGCCTCGCGGTAGCAAGCAGGAGTCGCCAGCAACACGCAGAAACCAACTATCAAGGCAATTCGTCTCATAGGCTAACGGATGGATATTTTGACTTCCGCGCCGAAATAAAGCGGCGTGTTGCGGTCGTTCGGATACTGGGTGACGGTATTGCGGACACGGCCCCGCAGGTTCAGGAAGTTGTTGGCGTAGAACGAAACAGTCGCCCATTTGCCAATCTCCTTCGACAGGCGGATGTTCAGCATCCCGTAAAAAGGATAGCCCTGCCGGACGTAGTATGTATCTGTGTTGGTGGTCAGGATGAGATTGCGGTACTGCGGATCCTGCGCCATCTCGTCGGTAAACGGCTGGAAGCGGCCGGCACGGTCCATGATGTACAGCGGGCAGACCTTCCAGGTTCCGGCCTCCGGATCGTAGACCGCCATGTCCCTGCCCTCGAAATTGCAGATATTGCGGGAACTCTCGAAGAAAACCATCTGCGCGGTGAGCGTCACCACCATGGCCAGTTGCGGAATGTGCGTGATGAAACGCACGTTGGTGTTGAAACGGTCCTTGACCGACCCGTTCGAAGTCGTGGAGGAACCGCCGTAGATGCCGACCCAGGGATAGCTTCGCCCGTTGGAGGTGCCGGCATAGAGCCGCTGTGTGTAAGAAGTGCTGCGTGATTCGATGTGCATCCAGGCACCGCTTACGTTGACAGACGTTTCGATGGCTGGAATCTTGGCCATGTCGAGCGTGAATTCCACTCCCCACTTGTCGGTGGCGATGTCGTTGGCAGGGCGCGACAGCGAGAGGAAGGTGGTGTCGGTGATGACGGGCAGCGGCTGGCCGTCCATCTTCACGCTGCCGATCTGCCATTGGAGATCCGCCCCGGAAGGCAGCACGACCTGCGAAGGCGCGCCATTCTTCCAGGTGTAGCCATAACGACTGTAGACCATCGGCGTGTATTCCGTGACAAAGCCATACCCGTCGCGCATCTGTTCGAAGAAGCCCACCAGCGAGCCGCTCACGCGTCCGGCGTCGAATTCAAGGCCCGCCTCACTATTGCGGCTCCGCTGCAGCTTGAGCGAAGGATTGGTGGTCTCGGCCCGCTGGGTGGTCACCACCGCGAGGCCGAAATTGTTGGCATCGAAGTCGTTGTAGTAGAACGACACCATGTCCTTGTAGGCCGGCTCGGGATAAAGATAGATCATCGACGGCATTTTGGAAGTCAGGCCCCAGCCGCCGCGCAGCACCAGCTGCCGCAAGCCCGAACTGCGTTTGACCAGCGTATAGCGCGCATTCACGCGGGGTTCGATGCCGAAAAAGGCACCCGTGTTGATGCCCGAGGCCAAGATGGTGTTGAAGCGGGCGCCAGCCTGAATTTCGAGCAGCGTGCCGCCGATGGGAAACTTGAGATTGTCTTCCACATAACCCGTGAGCGCATGCAGGAAGGGGATGTCACGATAGGAGCGCTCCCTGAAAGCGGTAGCGGAACCCGGTGAAGGCGGCATCGTCGGATCGAAGACCTTGCCCCGGCCGACGTTGCCCTGACTCTTCCACTCGAAACCGGCGAGCACCTTATTTGTCACTGCGCCGTACTTTCCCGTCTGGTGCGCAGTCAGCTTGGCCTGCGCATCGATCGGCCGGCCATAGACCTTCACGTCGGAATAATACTGGGCGGGCGTGAAAAAGGCTTCGTTCTCGCCGTCGTACATGGCCGTTGATGTAGGCGTGCGACCAGCGGAACCCTGATACACCCGGCTGCGGGAGAACTGGTCGGTGATGCTGCCGGCCACGAGATACTCCAGGTTGGTGATCCAGGGCTTGTTGAGAATCCAGCGGCCGTTCACACCCAGACGAAGGCCGCGGTCGCGCGACTGTGAAAGCTCGTCCAGGTCGAGATCAGGATCGCTGGCATTGGTGGCATTCGACCAGTTGCCGCGCAGCTTGGCGTTGACCGTGAACCGGCCGCGGAAATTTCCCGACCAGCCGGCCTGGAAATTTACCCGGTTGTAAGCCGAAGAAGGCGTGCGCACGTCACTGGCTGCATGCGCATAGTCGGCGTCGAAGTTGATCACGCCGCCTTTTTCTCCCAGCGAATAACCTTTGCCAAAGGATATCTGCTTGAGCTGCGGATCGGCCTTGAGGCGGATTTCCCACGGCGTCACGCCCGCCTTGGTCTTGACCACCACGGCGCCCGAAGTGAGGTCGCCATAGACCACCGACGGAATGCCGCGGATCACCTCGACCGATTCGATGTTGTCGGTCGAAATCTGGCGGGAGTCCACGCCACCGCCAGCCGTTGAAGCCACATTGCTTTCCCCGCCGCCCATCGCCGTTCCCGTCGAGAGCATCTGCAGGTTGGCATCGTTCGAGAACGAGGCGCCGTCCACGATCAGCGCCGTGCCTGCCACGTTGGCGGCGTTCGTGCCGATGTCGCGGATGGAAAGGGTTCCCACCTGTGTCAGAGAAGGATTCTCTGTGACGCTGCCGGGCAGCAGCTGCATCACGTCACGCAGGCTGGAGGGCTGGATATGCTCCAGCGTCTGCTTGGAAATCTTCGATGCCGTGGTCATCTCGCCGCCTTCCTTGGCGGTGACCACCACTTCGTCGAGCGTCAGGCTCGAAATGGCCAGCTCCACTTTCAGGCGGGAGATATTGCCTTTGACTTCCAGGGGCAACTTCAGCGTCTTGTACCCCAGAAGATCGAATTCGAGCTCATGCTTGCCGGCCGGCACGGCTGCCAGTTCAAAGCGGCCGTCGGCATCGGTCACGGCCCAAAGCCCCAACTCGCGGATGACGACCGAGGCCATGACCACCGGCTCGCCGGAGCCGCGCTCGACCACCGTCCCGGCCACTTTGAACCGGGACGGCGTCTGGGCGGGGGACATAGTGAAACTGCCTGCCACCAAAGTGGCAAGCAGCAGCACGAAGCGGACGGCCTTGTTATAGCGTCCGCACATGGTTTAGTTGTTGTCCTTGACGCAACGCAGCGAAGCCGCCGAACGGAAACCGACGTTGGAGCCGTTGCAGGTATACTCTGCCTCCGTGGCCTTGTTGGTCATGGGCATGAATCCGGTAAACATGACATTCTTGATGCCGCTTCCCGGATCGTCTTTCGTATTGTAAGTGATGGATGCGAAGCTCGAACCGCAATAGAAACCCGAAGCCAGCCACTCATAGCCCTTCAGCGCGCCCATCAGCGTACCGGTGGTCTTGGTCAAGTCGTTGATCGTGACGGCGCCCCAGGGATGCATGTTGAAGCCATCCGCATTGAGCATGGCGATGGAACCATTGGCTCCGTCATAATAGGGAGCCTCAGGATTGGTCGCTGCTCCCACGCTCTTGCCAACCAGGCTGACGATATCGGCTTTGGTCGGGACATGCCAGCCTTCCGGGCAGATACCTTGTCTGCCTTCCACGGCCTTTGCCTTCTCTTCCGTTGTAATGTCTCCCAAACTCAGGCCCAGTGCCACCTCGCTCTGATAGAGATAGCCGCGTTCCTTGATGTCTGCGGAAGATGTCGAGAAAACAGCTGCACCGTTTTCATAAACCAGCGGATAATAAATGCCTGCGAGCACATTTCCGGCATCGGATGAGGGAGTCCTGCCGTTGGGAACATACCGGAGGTTTTCGGTCATCCACCATTTGCCGTCCTTCATCTTTTTCACCTTGTAGGTCTCTCCGGCATATACAAGGATGCCGCCGGCCTGGACGACGACAGCCGAGACGTCGACGCCACCTGCGGCAGTCTTGCAGGAGAGCTGGAAATAGAGGTCGCGGTCTTCCAGGCCCGGGTTGACAGGAACCGTCACCTCGACGGCCGTCGTGCCGGCGTCGCCGCCAGATACGTTAAATTCGACGTCACCCACGCAGAACATCGTCCAGGGAGCGTTGGCCGTCACCGTCATCTTGATGACTCCGCCCGAGGCAGAAACTTTCTCGCCATCGGCATTGACGATCTCGTCGATCTTGATCGAAGCGCTGCCGGCCGGGCAGAGCTGGCTGATCGAGACGGTCTGACGGGCCGTTTCGCCACGGCTGGTGCAGACGACGCTGACGCTCGCGCTCTGGAAAGAGGCGGTGGTGTTGGGCTTGACCGTAATGGTGAAATAGCCGTTTCCGGTACCGGAGGAAGGAGAAACGCTGACGATGCCGCTGTTGTCGGGAGTGACGTCCCAGACATTGTTGGCGGTTACCTCGATGGACTGGGAACCGCCCGCTTCGCTGAATTCAAGGGCGGTCTTGCTGAGCGAGAGGACCGGAGCCGGTTCGCAGGCCGCAAAAAGGAAAAGGCCTGCCGCTAAGATTACAATAAACTTTTTCATATGCAGTGCTTTAATTATATCATCAACCCTCCTGGATCACTGTCAGTGTGACACTGACTCCGGGATGTGTCTGCAACTGGAGTTGTACCTTGAACGTCCGCGCCAGACCCTCGTCGTTGGCAGGAATGTCCAGCGTAACAGTCGTGGTATTGGGGCCGCCGCTGAGCGGTTCTGCCTGGAAATCCACACCGCCATCGACCTTCACCAGCGACCAGACTTCGTTGGAATTGACGGAGAAGCGCACCTTGCCGCCCTCGGAGCCGATGGTCTTGACATCTTCATCCTCACAGAAAATGAAGGGATAGCAGTCCTGCGTCACCACGACGTTGGAGTTGCGGGAAAGATCGCCGTAGGTGGAGATGAACTTGAGGCGGATGGCCTTGGTATATCTTTCCGTGTTCGGGGCCACTACCACATGGACGGACGTGGTATAATCGCCGGATGACGGGGTAACCGTCACGGCATCGTCGGAAACTTCGCAGGTCCAGCTGCCATTGGTAAAGATCACGTCGTCGAATTCGCCGCCGTCGGGGCCGAATTCAAAAGTGGACACGTCGGGCGTGACATAGAAATTGGTATCCTGGTCGCAGGACACTGCCATCAGGCAGAGGAACACAAGTAGCAGATAACGTTTCATACTGCAAAATTATCATTTTTTTTTCATACCTTCGCATCCCAAACAATGAGGATGGCACACAAACTTCCGGCTTTTCTGGTCAGCGTCTTTCTGGTGCTGACCGCCGCGGCCCAGTTCACGGGCTGCGAGAAATACGTGCTGCCCGACATCAGCCTTTCGCCCGACACCCTCTATTTTCGTGCCGGAGCCGATTCGGCCGACATCCAGCTCCACACCAATGTCATCACCGCGCCGGAGCAGGACGACGACGCCCACTGGATCTCCGCCTGGCCCGAATGGTTCGACGCCGACAGCCCCGTGACGATCTATGTCAAAGAAAATACCGATTCGACATCGCGAATCGGTATCCTCTATTTCAGGTCGGAAGCTGTAGAAAAGAAGCTGGTCGTCATCCAGGAAGGATTAGATTCCGGGTCAAGCCCGGAATGACGAGGGGTGTCACCCCGGGGTTTATTTCTTTACTTCCATGACGTTACCGTGGTCTTTGACCACGCCGCGGAGCCAGCGTTCCCGGAACTTGGGATGAATGGGTGATTCCGGAATGGGCTTGCCGGAACCGTTGGACTGGAAGGTGCCGTCCGGATTCTGGCGCTTGACATTGCCGTCCATGTATTTCACCAGCAGATAGTTGCCCAAATCCGTCCATTTGTCGAACAGATACTGCGAGCGGTGCTGGCACCATTCCGTGAACATGCGCCTGGCCTGGCTTTCATTGCCGTTCTCCACCATCTTGAGCGCCCGTGCATCCAGGGTTTTCACCATTTCGACATTCTCGTTTTCATACTCGTCGATGGCCGCGCGGATCTCGGGTTGCACCCGGTCGTAGAACAGATAGGCGAACTGCGCCACTCGGTTGAAAAGCCAGAAGGCCGAGGTCGGACTGTATTCGAGCATCGAGCCGTTGCCCTCACGGAAGCATTCGGGGACATCGTTAATATTGGTATAGATGGGTGTCAGGGCGCTGAAGGCGGCATCGTCCACTGCGAACCAGAGCAGGCCGCCCACTACGTCGGGCAACCAGCTGCGGGCCTGGCCCAGATACCAGAAACCGGTCTGCTGCGTGGCAATCGAACGCTCGAACAGGTATTCCTTGCCGTCAAGCTCAAAACTCATGGGACGCCAGCGATAGGGCGTACGGCTCACGCCAGCACCCAGGTCCTCGCTGAAATCGAGGGGCGTGCCTTCATAATGGTCACGCATCACGTCGGCCAGGGCCTTGACGGTCACTTTCTGCGCGGGCTTGACATAGAGCGGCATCTTGTTGGCGGGATTCTCTCCCAGGGCGAAATCGAGATACTTGTCTGCGTCGAAATTGGCACCACCCAGCAGGCGGAAAGCCGACCACACGCGCGCCTCGCAGCCGCGGAGCGCACCCCAGTCGGCCGGGCAGTAGGCATCGCAGAAGCTGAATTCTGCATCGCTGCCCGTAAAGAAACCCTTCTCCCGGGCAAACGAGATCACGTCGGGCGCGTAGAGGCAGTTTTCCGGATCGTTGAGCGGAAAATGATGGATGCGGCTCTGGTTGGCATGCGCGCAGATCATGCCGTCGGGGATGCGGACCGCTACCCAGACAGCGCCTTTCTGCTCACCTGTGCCCACGATCTCGAAGATCCAGCACTCGTCCTTGTCTGCAATCGAAAAACTCTCACCCTCAGAGCAATAGCCGTAGGTCTGCACGAGCTCGTCGATGATTTTGATTGCCTCGCGGGCCGTGCGGGCGCGCTGCAGCGTGATGTAGATCAACGAACCGTAGTCGATGATGCCGTCCTTGTTCTCCAGGCCCGGGCGGCCGCCGAAGGTGGTCTCCATGATGATAAGCTGGTGCTCGTTCATGTTGCCCACGGTCTGGTATGTGTGGGGCACCTGGGCGATCTTGCCACGGTAAAAGCCGCTGTCCCAGTCATATACGTCGAGCAGCGACCCGGCCGGATGATTGGCGGCGGGACGAAAATAAAGCTCTCCGAAAAGCTGGTGGGAATCGGCGGCGTAGGTTACCATGCAGGAACCATCGGCGGAGGCTCCCTTGGTTACGATGACGTTGGTGCAGGCGTCTGCCGCGGGGTGCGAGAAGAGCAGCACGCAGGCGGCAAGGGCGAGGATTCGTTTCATTCTGTCAGGATTTTGGTCTGGTTTTGTTCCACGAAGATAAAAAAATCACTTATCTTTGCCAAATGAACCGTATTCTTCCCATCCTCCTTTTTGCAGCGACGCTGCTGCTGGGCGCCCCGGTCGCACTGGCGCAGGAACCGCAGCAGCCCGATATCGACGAAGTCATCGCCAAGCAGATCGATAACCTGACCCGCACCTTCAAGCTCGACGAAGTGCAGGTGTTCTACGTCGATTCGATCCTGCAATACAACTTCCACGCGCTGAACGACGAATTCGAAGAAACCCGGAAAGGCGGTGCCAGCAACGCCGAAACCTTCCAGGCTATCTCCGACAAATGGATGGATGCCACCGACCAGGCCTTCGAGCGCGTCTTCACGGAAGAGCAGTGGAAGAAATACATGAAGTCGACTTACGGCAAGGAGAAAATGCGCCGCGACAAACGGATGAGCGAACGCAATCCTTCCGCATCACAGAAATAATAGTTTGCAGGGATTCCCTGCATCCCCCGGTTTTTCCAGTCAGCCAGCGCGAAATCGCATCCTGCGGCATGTCCGCACTGGTAGTCGTGCATCGTGTCGCCGATGTAGAGCGTCGTGGCCGCTTTCGCGCCCGTTTTGGCGAAATACGCCAGCATCGGGTCGGGGAAAGGCTTGTGGCGCACGGAGTCGGCCGCACACACGACGGCGTCGAAACGCGGCAGAAGCTGGGCCAGATGCGGGTCGTATTCCAGTTCGAACTGGGAGCGGGACGTGACCACGCCGGTCCGCACGCCTCTTTCTTTCAGCGCATCGAGCGTCTCCTCCACCCCGGGGAACGGCGTCACCAGGTACATCAGTTCCTGGAAATGCTCCTCCCAGACTTCGGCGAAACGGTCTTTGTTGGAGTAGCCCAGCGTCGCGGAGGCCTTGGCGCTCGGAATCCCGAAAAAGTTGTAGGCCTCGTCGTAGCTCACTTCGCGGCCGGTCAGTTCGCGGATGGTCTGCATGAGCGAGAGCACGCCCGTGCGCTCGGTATCGAGCAGCGTGCCGTCGATGTCGAACACGAAGTCGGTGTAGGCTTTCATCGCTTGTCGATCTTGATGAGCACCGGCAGGTGGTCGCTGTAACCGTTGTCGAAGGTGTTGCCGTAATAGCTGCGGCGCGGGGCCCCTTTGCGGAGCATGAAATTGCGGCTGAAGATCTCACCGTAGTGGTTTTTGCCGTCGATGCGGCAGATGCGGAAGCCCTTGAGCCCGGAATAGGAGGGCAGCATGTTGTTCGAGACGATGATGTTGTCGTAGAGCACCCAGCGGTGGTTGTGGATACTGGTCCCCTTCCCTTCGTCGGAGAGTTTCCAGAACGGATTGAAATACTCCCCGTCCGGCACGTTGAAAATGTTCTTGTGCGCCCGGAGCAGCATGGCAAGCGATTCGTCGGAAGGATTGTCGTTCATGTCGCCCAGGATCACGACCTTGATGTCGGGATAGTCGCGGCGCATGGCGGCGGCATGGTCGCGCAATGTCTCGGCGCCGGCCCGCCGGAAACCTTCGGAGGCGGCGACGCCGGTCCGGCGCGACAGGAAATGGCAGATGTAGAAGGCGAACATCTCGCCGTCGAGGGAGCCCCAGGCCGACAGGATGTCACGGCCGATGTACTCCCGCCCGCTGCGCAGTACCAGCTTCAGCGGCTCGCAGCCCATGAGCGTAAATTTGTCGGGGCGATAGAGCATGCCGACCTCCACGCCGCGGGCGTCGTTCGATTCGAAATGGATGCATTTGTAGTGAGCACCTGTCATCCGTTTCTGCGCCACCAGGTCCTGCAGGACCTTGAGGTTCTCGACTTCCGACACGCCGGCCACTACCGGGAAACCGTTGTGGGCCGAGGCGACAGCCGAGAAGATTTCGCTCAGGTTCTCGAGTTTCTTGAGGTACTTGTCGCGGGTCCAGCGCCGGTCGCCCATCGGGGTGTACGCGTCGTCATCGGTCTGGGGATCGTCTATGGTATCATAGAGATTCTCGAGATTGTAGAACATCAAGGTATAAGCCATACCACAAATATAAGAAAAATCTGGGATAATTCGTGCAGTTTTGCTATCTTAGCGATTTATTATATTGGATGATTCCGGCATGAAAAAAATATACGAAAACAATTTCTGGTACTATGTGCTTCGGTATCTTACCGATGCCTTTTTCCGGGGTTGTTTCAAGCGCTTGCAGTATGTCGGTCGCAAGAACGTTCCGAAAGACGGCGCCGTGATCCTGGCACCCAACCACTGCAACGCCCTGATGGATGCTTTCGGCGTCCTGGACATGGACCACAGCCACAAGGTATTCGTGGCCCGCGCCGACATTTTCCAGAACCCGATTGTCAAGAAGTTCCTCACTTTCTTGAAGATTATGCCCATCCACCGGGTGCGCGACGGTTTCCGCAGCGTGCTGAGCAGTGACGAAACCACAGAAAAATGCATCGAGGTACTCAACAATCAGGTGCCTTTCTGCATCTTGCCAGAAGGAACGCACCGCTCGATGCACAGCCTGCTCCCGTTGGGTAAAGGCTTGTCGCGCATTGCCTGTGGCGCAGCCAGGACGATCACGGACGGACGGCACGTGTACATCGTGCCCATCGGACTGGAATACGGCGACTATTTCCGCCTGCGGTCAAGCCTGCTGGTATCCATGGGACAGGCCATCGACGTGACGGAACTGATCGCCGCCCACCCGGAAATGAACGAGCCCCAGCTGCTCAATCTGATCCGCGAACTGACGGCCGACAGCCTGAAGCAGCAGATTGTCTACCTCCCGGATGACGGCGACTACGAAGCCGTCTGGGAGCTGGCGAAACTCATGAGCGGCAACATTTCCGAATACCGGCTGCAGGAACGCAAGGCAGCCAACCGTGCAGCCGTGGAACAACTGGAACGGCTCCGCGAACAGAAGCCGGACAAGGCCCGGACGCTCTTTGAAAAGGCCGTAGCCTGGAAGCAGGCACGGCAGGAAGCCAAAGTAAGCCTCCACGCCGCCCGCACCCGCCACCCGCTGGGCGCAGCGCTGTGGCGGACGGTCAAGATGCTCCTGGCCCTTCCCTTCGGGCTGGCCTTCACGCTGGTCTCCGTCCTGGCCTGGGGCGGCGGCGAATGGCTTGCCGGACGCACGGATGACCCTTCTTTCCGCAACTCGCTCCGCTTCGGCGTCGTGACGATCGTGTGGACCATCCTGCTGATCGTCGCCGCGGTGGTGCTGTTCTGTACGGTCAGATGGTACTGGGCCCTGGCGGCGCTTGTGCTGCTGATGCCGGCCCCCTTCCTGGCCTATGAGTGGTTCGAGCAGCTGCGGCGGCTGGCCTCCTCCTGGCGCTACCTGTGCAACAGCCGCCTGCGCCGCCAGAAGCAGGTTTTGATGGATGAACTGAATGAAGATTTGGAAACAAATAAAAAACAATGATAGCATGAAAAAACTTTTTGTTCTGCTGGTCGCCCTGACCATGGTCGCCGGGGCGTCGGCCCAACAGAAGAAAGCCGTCGAGAAGACAGGGTTCTCGTTCGGCGGTTTTCCGATTGTGGCTTTCGACCAGGACAAGGGCCTGCAGCTCGGCGCTCTGGCCAACATCTATGATTTCGGCAAAAGCGGCTGGTATCCCAACCCCCGGCAGCAGCTGTATCTGGAAGCTTCCTGGTTTACCAAGGGCTCGCAGCTCTACACGCTGAGCTATGACAACCGTTTCCTGATTCCGGGCGTACGCTTTTCCTTCGCCGCCCAGTTCTACAATGAAAAAGCGCTGGACTTCTACGGCTTCAACGGCTACGAATCGTACTTCGATGCCGATCTGAACACAAAAGGATTCTACAAGATGGGCCGGAAGCTCCCTTACGGCAAGCTCGACTTTACAGGAAAGATCGTCGGCAACCTTTACTGGAAATTCGGCTATCACTTCAAGTATTTCATCCTGAATGAGTTCGAAAACGACAACACGAAGACCCTGCCTTACGAGAAAACGCTCTTCTCCTGGTACAAGGACCTGGGCATGATCGCCCCCGACGAGCACAACGGTGGCATGTCCAGCGCCTGGCGCGCCGGCCTGTGCTTCGACAACCGCGACGTGGAGAACGCCCCGACCCGCGGCGTCTGGGCCGACGCCTTCATGGAATGGGCACCCAAGTGGATGGGCACCAACAAGCCCTACGGCCGTTACTACGCCGTGATGCGGCAGTATATCCCCTTCATGAAGAATGGCAACCTGGTCTTCGCCTACCGTGCCAGCGTACAGGGCTTCATCGGCAATCCGGCTTTCTACATGCTGCCTTTCGAGTCGATCCTGGGACCCGGCTATGACCGCGACGGTTTCGGCGGCTACCGCACCATCCGCGGCATCATGCGCAACCGCATCCAGGGCAAGGCCATCTGCTATTTCAATACCGAGCTCCGCTGGCGTTTCGCCACGGTCACCGTCCTCAAGCAAGAGCTGACCTTCGGCGCCAACGCCTTCTTCGACGGTGGCCGGGTGCTGCAGAACTACAGCTTCACCGAACCCAAGTCGGGCTATCCTGATTTTCTCACCCAAAAGGGAGTTGAGAAATTCCACCTGGCAGCCGGCGGCGGCCTGCGCTTCATCCTCAACAAGAACTTCATCATCGCCGTCGACTACGGCCGTGCCTTCAACAAGCAGGATAACGGCAAGGGCGGTTCCCTCTACATCAATACCGGATATCTCTTCTGATGCCTATGAAAAAATTCCTCTGTTCCCTGCTCGTGGTGGCGGCCGGCCTTCTTTCGACAGCCTGCCACGACGAGATTATCCAGAAACTCGACGAGCTGGAAGACCGCACCGACGAGCTGCTGCTCATGTGCAACCAGCTGAACGAGAATCTGGGCACCCTGCAGAACCTGGTGGAAGTCATCCAGCGGCAGGACATGATCACCGGCATCACGGAGATCCGCTCAGGCAACACGGTGACGGGTTACCGCGTGAATTTCGTGCAGCACGAACCCATCACCATCTACAATGGTTCCGACGGCAAGAAGCCGCTGGTCGCCAGCCGGCAGGACCCCGACAACCGGAACTACTACTGGACGGTCCAGTATGGCGACGATGACTGGGACTGGCTGTACGCCCCTGACGGCACCAGGATGCTCGCCGTCGGCGTGCTGCCCTATGTCACAATCCGCAACGGGATGTTCGTTTTCTCGACCGACGGCACGAACTGGATCGAACTCGGCAAGGCCGACGGCGAAGACGGCGACCAGATGTTCAAGAGCATCGACACCTCCAATGCCAATTACGTGATCATCACCCTCACCACGGGTGAGGTTTTCAAGATCCCCACCTACAGTGCTTTCCTGGCGCTCAAGTACGAGTACGACAAGGCCAATGAATCGGTGGACGCACAGGTGGAGATCATACGCGCCACGCAGGAAAAACTGACCTGGATCACTTCCATCGATCCCATTCTGGATGGCACTGACACCACGGGCCTGACTGTATCCCTGTCGAACGGCAAGCAATTCAGCATCCACGACTGGACCACGACGCTGAGCCCCGCCATCTTCGTCAAGCGCGACACCGACGGCCACCTGTACTGGGCCTACACCATCGGGCTGTCCCCGGAGACCTGGGTCCTCACGCCCGAAGGAAAGAAAGTCCCCGCCGAGACCGGTTCCGTAGAAACCCCGCTGGTTTCCGTGACCCGCGACACCGACGGCCAGTATTACTGGGTGGTCATTACCCGGGACAGCACCGAGTTCCTGCGCTCTAAGGTCGCCGGCGACTGGCAACCCCGCGCCATCGATTCGGTCCAGCGGATCTTCCTGTCGGTCGACAACTATGCCGACTCCCTGGTCCTCGTGCTCAAGGACAGCACCCGTTTCGTCCTGCCCAAGCAATACAGCGTCACTTTCTCCGATGCCGACGGAAAACCCATCAACGGGAATATCTCCATGAAAGGCAAGACGGAGACCGTGGTCCGCTACCAGGCCAGCGGCAACAATCCTTCACTGTCCCTGCTCACGCAGGGAGGACTCAGCGCTTCGCCTTCGAAACTGGAAAACGGCGATCCCTGTTTTGTGGTCAAGACCGATTATGGTTTTTCTGCTGCAACAGCCAAGATCGTCGCGGTGTTCACCTTCCCGGAGGACGTCTCACCCGTCACCATTGTCAAAACCTTCACCGTCTCAAAGGAGTAAGCCATGATGAAACACAAATCTCTCTTCTCTCTCCTCCTGCTGGCGGTGCTGCTGTGCGGCTGCCATACGCAGATCGATTCCGACATCAGGGTCCTGGAACGGCGCATCGAAAAACTCGAACAGCGCTGCAATGAAATGAGCACGACGCTGAGCGGCATCCGGACCATGCTCGACAACCTGAACCAATACGACTTCATCACCGACATCAAGCCTTTCTATACCAACGGGGCCGTAGCCGGCTATACCATCAGTTTCACCCACTCCGATCCCATCGTGCTCTACAACGGAACCGATGCCGAAACGCCGATCCTGGGCGTGAAGAAAGGAGAAGACGGGATCTGGTACTGGTCGGTCCGCTATCCTTCGCAGTCCGAAGATACGTTCATCACCGACAATTTCGGTGTCCGTATCCGGACTGATGCCGGATCCCCGCTCATCAAGATCGAGAACGGCCACTGGATGGTCTCCTATGACAACGGCGATGTCTGGCGCGACCTGGGCCGAGCCACCGGTGAAGACGGCGCCTCGTTCTTCTCCAGCGTAGAGAACAAAGGCGACTACATCCAGTTCAACCTGCTCAACGGAACCACGATCCAGGCCCCGACCTGGGCCGCTTTTGAAAAGCTGCAGGAGAATTGCCGCAAGACCAACGAGAACGTGGCATCGCTTACCTCGCTGGTGAAGCAGCTTACGGAAAAAGTATATGTCCAGAACATCTTCCCGATCCTGGACAAACGCGACACCATCGGTTTCAGCCTCCGGCTATCCAATGGCAAGACCTATTCCTTCTACAACGGCCAGGGCACGAACGTGCCGGTCATCGGCGCCCGCACGGCAAGCGGCAGCGCCGATCCGGACGCCCTGTACTGGACCATCCGTTACGGGAACGATCCCGTCCAGTGGATCCTGGATGAAAACGGCAATAAGATCCAGGCAAACGCCCCCGAAGGCAAGACCCCGAAGATCTCGCTCCAGCAAGTGAAGGGAGACCCGACCTGGTACTGGGCCGTCGCCTATGGAGACGGCGCCCCGGCCTTCCTTCTATACAAGGGAGCCAAGGTCGCGGCCAGCGTCGTGGTTCCGGAAACCGTGGTCCAGAAGGTCGTACAAGTCACCGACGACATGGTCCGCATCACCATTGCAGAAGGCCTGAGCGCGGAGGTTCCGCTACCACATGCCATCCAGGTCAAATTAACCTCACCTGTCGTCCGTGACACCCTGGTCATCGGATCGGGACAGACGCTCAGCTTCCGTTGCATCATTGAAGGGGCCGACGAGAAGACAGATTTGCTTCCGGTCTGCGATGAATATTTCTACGCCACTGCAACGACAACAACGAGCGACCATTCGGACTGGAAGATTTCCGTCACGGCGCCGACGCCTTTCAAGGCCCCGTCCAGTTCCAAACTCAATCTACTGATCTCCAACGGATACGGACAGATGAAAACCGTTGTCTTGAACCTGCAGCCCAAAGAATAAGGAGGATACGACCATGAAAAGAACATTTCTGACTGTCTGCATTCTGCTGTCCACCCTCCTGCTGGGAGGCTGCCATGAAGATATCGAGCGGCGCATCAACGCCCTGAAAGAAGATGTCTCGACCATCGAACAACGCCTGGCTACGCTCAACGAAGGGATCCGCAGCCTTTCATCGCTGGTGGAAGCCCTGGAGCAGAACGAACACATCACCAGCATCTCGCCCTGGACCGTCGGCAGCTGGAGCGGTTACTATGTGACCTTTACCAGCGGCACCGTCCTGTCGCTGCGCAACGGTATCGACGGCGTCGCTCCCATCGTCGGCGTCAACTACAACGAAACCTTCAACGCCTACTACTGGACCATCCAGATGGGCCCGTCGGGTACCGTGAACTGGATGACCACCAGCACCGGCCAAAGGGTCCGCGCCACGAGCATCGTGCCGGAACTCAAGATCGAAGACGGCGTCTGGTGGTACAGTTTCGACGGCAGTTCCTGGGTCAAGGCCGGCTGGGGTCCCGCACAGGGAGAAAGCGGCTCATCGGTGTTCTCGAGCATCGATACTTCCGATCCCTACTATGTGACCTTCACGCTCTCGAACCGTACCAGCTTCAAGATTCCGACGCAAAAGGCCATCGACGAACTGAATGCCCAGTGCAACTCGCTCAACAAGTCGATTGAGGGCTATTCCCGGCTGGTCAACGAGATTCCTTCGTCCACCTTCGTCAAATCCGTATCGGAATTCGAGGAAGAAGGGACCAGCGGCATCCGCATCACCCTGGAAGACGGGCAGGTGCTCACCATCCGCAACGGCTATGACAACCGGGACTCCGTGCTGCTGAGTGCCCGGAAATATACGGACGGCAAATCCTACTGGGTCTATCGCAGCCATTCGGACCAGGAATATCAATGGCTCCGCTATGAGGGCAAGATGATCTGTGTCTCCTATGAAGACATCACGCCCCATATCGGCATCACCGAATCGATGGGACAGCTCTATTTCACCGTTACCATCGGCGACGGAAAGACGGAGTTGATGCGCGATGCGAAAGGTAACCCCGTATGTGCCACCGGCAAGCTGGTCGAAGACTTCTTCAAGGCCGCCGATTTCTCGGATTCGCGCCAGGTGGTCCTGACCCTGTCGGACGGAACCCGGGTCACGCTCCCGCGTACGCGCGAACATGTCCCCTCCGTCAGCATGAAGCTTCGCAATGACTACGTGGAAGCCGCCACAGGCTATCTCCGGCAGATCATGCTCTACCTGACGGATACCTTGCCCACAAAGACGGCCCTTCCGGATTTTGAGAGCTATTGCGACAGCGCCGACATCCACATCGAAGCCCTCTGCCTCGACGACGGTTTCATCGAGGACCTGCAGGTCCGGTCTTTCAGCTCGAAAGAAGTGACAGGCGGTTTCGAATACAGCATGTCCATCGACGTATGCTTTACGACAGGCAGCGCCAGCGAATGGAATACGGCTTACCCTACCCGCATCGCCATCTTCGTTTCCTGGCTGGACAAGACCATCATGAAGGTGGCGCAGTTCCGGCGTGCCATCTTCCCGACCGCGCTTTCCCTTCCGGCTTCGGCCGAAGTCGAGGTGGGCAAGACCGTGAGAATCTACCCAAGCTGGACGCCTTCGAACGCGACCGAGACCACCACTACCTGGACGACCAGCGACGCAACGGTCGCTACGGTTTCGACCAAGGGCGCAGTGACAGGCGTCAAGGCGGGGACCTGCACCATTACCGCCAAATCCAGGCACCTGACAGCGACCTGTACCGTAACAGTAAAACCCGCAGCACCTTAGTGCTACGGGTTTTACCTTGATCTGTGGTCCCTGCAGGACTTGAACCTGCGACCCACGGATTATGAGTCCGCTGCTCTGACCGACTGAGCTAAGGGACCAAATTTGCCGAACCAGCAGGCTCGGCAAATTTACTTATTTACACTTTGATCTCGACTTCGACGCCGCTGGGAAGTTCCAGCTTCATGAGGGCGTCCACCGTCTTCGGGGAAGAGTTGTGGATGTCCAGGAGGCGACGGAAAGAATTGAGTTCAAACTGCTCACGTGCCTTCTTGTTGACGAAGGTCGAACGGTTCACCGTGAAGATCTTCTTGTCGGTCGGAAGGGGAATCGGGCCGCTGACGACAGCACCGGTAGCCTGCACCGTCTTGACGATCTTGTCGGCCGACTTGTCAACCAACGCGTGGTCGTAAGATTTGAGTTTAATTCTGATTTTCTGGCTCATTATACTAAATTTTAACAATTTTACTCATCATCATCTGAATATCTGCGCGGTCCGCCATGCTTGTCGATGATCTCCTTGGCCAGGTTCGCCGGAACCTCCGCGTAGTGGGAGAATTCCATGGTGCTCGTGGCACGACCGGAGGTCAGGGTACGCAGGACGGTCACATATCCAAACTGCTCTGCGAGCGGAACTTTTGCCTTCACGATGCGGGCGTTGCCCTTGGAGTCCATGTCGACGATCTGGCCGCGGCGGCGGTTGAGGTCGCCCACCACATCGCCCATGTAATCTTCGGGGGTCACCACTTCCAGCGACATGATCGGCTCCATCAGCACCGGTCCGCACTTGCGCACGGCGTTGCGGAACGCGACGCGGGCGCAGATCTCGAACGAAAGCGCATCGGAATCGACCGGGTGGAAGCTGCCGTCGAGGAGACGGACCTTCAGCGAGGTCATCGGACAACCGCAAAGAACGCCGTTGAGCATCGCGGCACGGAAACCTTTCTCGACCGAAGGGATGAATTCCTTCGGAATGTTTCCGCCCTTGACCTCGTCCACGAACTGGAGTCCGGTGACGCCTTCGTCAACCGGGCCGATCTCGACCACGATGTCGGCGAACTTGCCCCGGCCGCCCGTCTGCTTGCGGAAGACCTGACGGTGCTGGTAAGCCTTGGTAACAGCTTCTTTATAGTTGACCTGCGGCGCACCCTGGTTGATTTCCACATTGAATTCCCGGCGGAGACGGTCCACGATGATGTCGAGATGAAGCTCGCCCATTCCGCTGATGATCGTCTGTCCGGTGTCGACGTTTGTCTGGACGGTGAAGGTAGGGTCCTCTTCGGAAAGCTTGCCCAACGCAATGCCCAGGCGCTCAAGGTCCTGCTGCGTCTTCGGCTCCACGGCGATACCGATCACGGGATCGGGGAACGTGATGGATTCGAGGACGATCGGATGGTTCTCGTCGCAGACTGTGTCGCCAGTGCGGAGTTCCTTGAAACCGACGGCGGCGCAGATGTCGCCCGCTTCGACGAAGTCGATGGGGTTCTGCTTGTTGGAGTGCATCTGATAGAGGCGGACCACCCGTTCTTTCTTGCCGGAACGGGTATTGAGCACCTGATGGCCCGCATCGAGATGGCCCGAGTAGGCACGAATGAAAGCCAGACGGCCGACGAACGGGTCCGTGGCGATCTTGAAGACCAGGCCGCAGAAAGGTTCGGAAGCCATCGGCTTGCGCTCGACCTCACGGTCGGTGCGCGGATCCGTGCCGTGAACGCTGCCTTTGTCAAGCGGCGAAGGCAGGTACCGCATCACGGCATCGAGCAGGAACTGGACACCTTTGTTCTTGAACGACGAGCCGCAGCAGGTCGGAACGACGGCCATGTCGATGGTCGCTTTCCGGAGTGCGTCGATGATCTCCTGATCGGAGATCGAATCGGGATCGTCAAAGAACTTCTCGAGGATCTCGTCGTTGTATTCGGCGACGGACTCGATGAGCTTTCCTCTCCACTCCTCCACCTCGGCCACCATGTCGGCGGGAACAGGTTTCTCCTCGTAGTTGACGAGTTCCTTGCTGTTGCCGTCATAATAGTAGGCCTTCTTGGCGATCAGGTCCACGATGCCTTCGAAATGTTCTTCGGCACCGATGGGGAGACAGATCGGAATGGCGCGGGCGCCCAGCTTCTCATGGATATCTTCGACAACGGCAAGGAAATCCGCGCCGGTACGATCCATCTTGTTGACGTAGGCGATCTTGGGGACATGGTATTTGTCCGCCTGACGCCATACCGTCTCCGACTGGGGCTGCACGCGGCCGACGGCACAGAAAGTAGCAATCGTTCCGTCCAAAACGCGGAGCGAACGCTCGACTTCGACCGTGAAGTCCACGTGACCCGGAGTGTCGATCAGATTGATCTGATATTGCTCGCCATTGTAATGCCAGAAGGCCGTGGTCGCGGCCGACGTGATGGTAATGCCACGCTCCTGCTCCTGGACCATCCAGTCCATGGTAGCAGCGCCTTCATGCACCTCTCCGATCTTGTGGGTCTTGCCCGTATAATAGAGGATGCGTTCGGACGTGGTGGTCTTACCGGCATCAATGTGCGCCATGATACCGATATTGCGCGTATATGTAAGGTCTCTTGCCATTTGCGCAGAATCAAAAGCAGATTAGAAACGGAAGTGGGCAAATGCCTTGTTGGCCTCTGCCATCCTGTGCATATCCTCTTTCCGCTTGAATGCTGCACCTTCGTTGTTGTATGCAGCCATGATCTCTGCAGCCAGTTTCTCCGCCATGGAGTGGCCGGAACGCTTGCGGGCGAAGACAATCATGTTCTTCATCGAAAGGGAGATCTTTCTTTCCGGACGTACCTCCATAGGGACCTGGAAGTTGGCACCGCCGACACGACGGCTCTTCACCTCGACCTGCGGGGTGACGTTTTCGAGCGCCTTCTTCCAAATATCGATAGGAGCCTGTTCAGAATCTTT
>JAEEGI010001127.1_pt1 | contig 67482 bp, 54 predicted proteins | sample 8958751 | NCBI WGS metagenome assembly JAEEGI01 (sample SAMN16246545, study PRJNA631951) | gut metagenome | biome: gut microbiome; feature: rumen; material: KS-attached | host: Bos | place: Iran: Karaj | collected 2018-10
GAATAATCAGTCTTATCAAACGTGAAATGCTCGAAAAAGTGCGTAAATTCAAGGATTTCTATTAGTTCACTCTTGTGAGCAACACTACAGTCTCCACATGCCCTGTCCTGCTAAACATATCCACGGGCCGGATGACCTTAAGGGCATATCCATTCTCGATGAGATACTTTACATCTCTAACCTGGGTTTCGGGATTGCAGGAAATGTACACGATGCGATCCGGAGCCGCAGTACACACTGCTTTCAGGAACTTTTCGTCGCTGCCGGATCTGGGCGGATCCATAAATATTACATCAGGATTTAATGTTTTTGCTTCCTTTTCAAGAAATTCTCCCGCATCTCCCTTCAAAAATTCTACATTAGTAATGCTGTTGATTTCGGCATTTTCCTTGGCATCTCTCACTGCATCCGGATTGATTTCCACACCGATCACCTTGCCGGCCTTTTTTGCTGCGATCAAAGAAATGGTCCCTATGCCCGAATAAGCGTCAATTACTGTATCCGTGGAGCTGATATCACCCAAAACCACGGCAGCTTCATAAAGCTTCGCCGTCTGCCTCGGATTCACCTGATAAAAAGATTTCGGCGATATCTTAAAGGTGCAGCCGCATAGCTCGTCCATGATGTATCCTTTTCCGTATATGACATTTTCTTTATTTCCGAGGATCATTCCCGTCTTTCCCGGATTTATGTTGTGAACTATAGTTTCTATACAAGGATGCTTCTTGATCAGAGTCTGTACAAATCGGGACTTGTCCTTAAACTCAGGAACTCCGGTTACAAGGACCAGCATTACTTTTCCCGTCTTTTCTGCAACGCGGATATAGGCATGTCTCAAGACTCCCGTTTTAGTGTCCGGGTCGTAGCTTCTGGTACCTGTCAATCTCATCAGATCCAATATTGTTTTAATTATTGAATTTGCAACAGAGTTCTGTATCAGACAATCACTGCAGTTGACCACTTTACGGGTGTTCTCCTCGTACATTCCAGCAATCTGCCTGATCTCCCCTCTCCCTCTTTTTTCAAAGCTGAAGCTGGCATATATCTTGTTTCTGTAATGTTCAAAATTCTCATTTTTAATTATAGGAAGCTGCGTTACGTTCAAATCCTGATATAACTTTTTAACCTTATCACTTTTGAACTTTAACTCTGCTTCATAGGACATGTGCTGTAAATTACAGCCACCACACTTGTCGTATACAGGGCATTTCACTGCCACTCTATCCTTTGAAGGTTCAAGTATTTCAACAAGCCTTGCCCCGGTTCCTTCCTTCTTATATACAAGTTCTATTGTACATTTTTCTCCGGGTAAAACTCCGGCCACTTCAAACTTTGAATTGTTAAAGATCACCAGACCATTGCCTGATGGCAATAATTCCTTACATCTGACCGTATATTGTTTCGACATGGCAAAACTCCTTATTATAAGTATTTATAGGTTAAAACATTTTAACCCCACTTATTTTCAATTTTTTAGTATACAACAAAAACTTACACTTGACTACTTTAACGGATTGAATTATGATACACTGAAATGATTTTTCAAAGGAGAAAACTATGGCTAAGTACAAGATTAATACCACATGTGTACAAGGCGGATACACTCCCGGAAACGGAGAGCCCCGTCAGATCCCTATCGTTCAGAGCACCACTTTCAAATATAACACCAGCGAAGACATGGGAAAGCTCTTCGATCTTGAAGCAAGCGGCTATTTCTATACAAGACTTCAAAACCCTACCAATGACTTCGTAGCAGCCAAGATCTGCGAGCTTGAAGGCGGTACGGCAGCAATGCTCACTTCCTCCGGTCAGGCAGCAAACTTCTTCGCTGTTTTCAATATCGCATCCTGCGGAGATCACGTAGTTGCCTCCTCCTCCATCTACGGCGGAACCTTCAACCTCTTTGCCGTAACCATGAAGAAGATGGGCATAGATTTCACCTTCGTTGCTCCCGACTGCACAGATGAAGAATTAAATGCAGCTTTTCAGCCCAACACTAAGGCTGTATTCGGTGAGACCATTGCAAATCCCGCACTTACTGTTCTTGACATCGAGCAGTGGGCAAAAGCATCTCACGCTCACGGCGTTCCTTTTATTATCGATAACACCTTCGCTACACCTGTTAACTGCCGTCCCATCGAATGGGGTGCAGACATCGTAACCCATTCCACCACTAAGTACATGGACGGTCACGGCGCAGCTGTAGGCGGATGCATCGTAGATTCCGGAAAGTTTGACTGGATGGCTCATGCCGACAAATTCCCCGGTCTCTGCACCCCCGATGATTCCTACCATGGCATCACCTATGCCACCAAGTTCGGCAATGCAGGCGCCTTCATCACCAAGGCTACCGCTCAGCTCATGCGTGACTTTGGTTCCATTCAGTCTCCTCAGAATGCTTTCATCCTTAACCTGGGCCTTGAAAGCCTTCATGTTCGTATGGCAAGGCATTGCGAAAACGGTCAGGCAGTGGCTGAATTCCTTTCCAAGCATCCCAAGATCGAGTACGTTAACTATTGCGGACTTCCCGGGGACAAGTACCACAAGGTGGCTGAAAAGTACCTTCCCAACGGTTCCTGCGGCGTTGTAAGCTTCGGCCTTAAGGGCGGACGTAAAGCAGCCGAAGTCTTCATGAAGAACCTTAAACTGGCTGCCATCGAAACCCACGTAGCCGACGCAAGAAGCTGCTGTCTCCATCCCGCCAATGCCACCCATCGTCAGATGAACGACGAACAGTTGGCTGCCTGCGGTATCCTTCCCAATCTGGTTCGTTTCTCCTGCGGCCTTGAGGATAAGGAAGATCTGATCGCAGATATCAGTCAGGCTCTTGACAAAGTACAGGATTAGTCAAATCCTGATTTAACCGTGTCAAATGCGCTGTATCAAAGGCTTTCAGCCAAAATCATAAAATTACCAAAGACGGTTCTTTTCGAACCGTCTTTTTTTATCTTCCGTTTCTTCTATTCTTAACTTTTACATTTTTATACCCTGCTATTCATTACCTTCCCAGGCATATATCTTCTCAACGGGCAAATATTTTCCCAGTTCTTCTTTTGCAAACTCCACCATCTCTTTTGACAGATCTCCGTAATGGCAGGCTCCGTTTTCCGTTATGTATGGAAACTGTGTCACGGGACTCAACTCATTTGCGTCCCTCATTCTTTTCAACAGCTTGTTTGAAATTCTAAATACTCCTATGCTCGCATCAACAATATCTTCCGCAGAAATGGAATTAAATACAATTCTAAATAATTGTATATACGATTCTTTCCATCCCGGATGAAATATCATTGGATCAAAGCATAGCCTTACGGGAAAGCCTGCATCCTTTGCAGCCCTTAAAGCATCCAGTCTTTTTTCAACAGCCGGAAGTCCGACTTCCGCAAAACTTGTCACCTCTTTGGGTGAAATTGTCCACGCAAAAATGATATTGTCAGTATTTTCCGTAATATAATCTGTTTTTAACTTTTTATATTCCTTAAATATGGAAGAATTTCCGCTTTTAGTTCTTATTTCCACCTTAAGCTTCGGTCTCTTCTGTGCATAACTTACCCATTTTTCCACATAGTGTAGTTTTGACTCCATTGCCAAAAGATCTGTATCGTAGGAAATACACACATACACAGGAAACTTCTCCAGTAATCTGTCCAGTTCCTCAAAGTAATCCTCGAGATTTATAAAATATACCGGGTAACCACAGGGATAAAGCCCCTGAAGGAAGCAGTAATCACAGTCAAAGATACAGTTCTTCACACAGGAAGCATAATAAAAATGTTCATTTCCGAAGCTCTGGCAAAAGGGAGCTCCCGAATAAACCATAGCATCTTTGTTCCTCGCTACAATAAAATTTCCGCTGTGCTTTTCTTTCTTGAAATCATGGCCTTTGGCATTAAATATATCCTTATAATGTCTGATGGGTATCACTTTATCGGAGCTTTTATAAAGTTCAACTGCCCTCGGGTCATCCATGATATCCTCTTCCACCCAGGCAGTGATCTCTCTTTTATCCCCTGTCCCGCCGGAAGATCCCGCTTCGGATCTTTTCGGCACCGTCTCCTTTATCGCCCTGTCCCTTAAAGCCTCCAGCAGTTTCTTCGTCTCATTCTTGCTGACTGTCGTATCTTCCTTTATTTGATCACGACAAAAATCCGCCATAAAGCTTTCAACGTCGGTATTATTAACCATCAGAAATTTTAGTATCTGATCCAGTTCCGTTTCCATTTGAAAGCTCAGACGGACATTTCGTTTAAATTCTTCTTTTATTCTGTTTAACTCAGCATCAAAAACCGACACTTTTAAACCTTCCTAAAATAATTTAAGGCTAAGGATCTCCTTGAGCCCCGGCCAGTTCTCATCTCTTGCGTTTAAAACAATGGGAGAACCATCCACTTTATATCCTTCCGCCTTACCGTTGCCCTTGTATTCCCCCTCGACCTTAGGCCATTTAATGCCTATCTCAGGATCATTCCAGCAAACTCCGCCCTCTCCCTGAGGATAGTAATAATCATCGCATTTATAGCAGATCTCGGCAATATCCGATAATACCAGATAACCGTGAGCAAAGCCCTTGGGAATATATAACTGTTTTCCGTTCTCGGCAGAAAGCAACTCTCCGTACCATTTTCCGCAGGTTTTACTGTCCTGTCTCAGATCCACCGCCACATCAAAAACCTCCCCTTTAATAGCTCTTAAAAGCTTGGCCTGAGTTTTCTCTTTTTGAAAATGCAGCCCTCTCAGCACGCCCTTTGTGCTCCGCGCCTGATTGTCCTGAACAAACACCGTATTGATGCCGGCTTCGGCAAGATCCCTGTAATTATAGGTTTCCGAAAAGCATCCTCTGCTGTCGCCATGGACCACAGGCGTGATCACGCACAATCCTTCTATTCCGCCCGCATTCTTTAAAACATCTACCTGTCCCATGTATTTCTCCGTTCCAATGCCCTTCAGCATTCTTTATCTGTCATATTCTTTCATTTCTTTAAGATATCTTCCCAAAGCGTCCTTCCAGTCCGGAAGCGGCTTAAAGCCCTCCCTCGCCAGCTTGCTCTTGTCAAGCCGTCCGTTAAGGGGTCTTTCTGCACCGTTTCCGCCGTATTCTGCAGTGGTCACGGGGATCACCTTCGTCTTCAGCCCGTATTGTCTGTAGATCTCTCTGCAAAAATCGTATCTGGAAACATATTCTCCTTCATTAACGCCATGATAGACGCCGTACCTGTCCCGCTCTGCCATGTCCAGCAGAAGTCGCGCCAGATCCTTCATGTAAGTGGGATTCCCCACCTGATCGTTGACCACTCTCACTTCATCATGGGTCTTTCCCACGTTCAGCATGATCCTGACAAAATTATTCCCGTTTATCCCGAAGCCCCAGGCGATCCGCACGATATAGTATTTATCCAGTATCTCCCGAACCACTCTTTCGCCCTCGGCCTTTGTCCGCCCGTATACATTAAGCGCTCCGGAAGGCTCGGTTTCCGCGGTCCTCGGCTGATCTCCGCTGCCGTCAAAAACATACTCCGTGCTCACATAGATCAGCTTGCAGCCCAGTTTCCTGCATGCCCTCGCAATATTTGCGGTTCCGCCCACATTCACTTCCTCCACCCTGGCACGATTTTCCGGCTTTTCTGCCGCATCCACCGCGCTCCAGGCCGCACAATGTATCACCGCATCGGGCTTTTCCCTCTCCAGCACCTCATTAACTGCCTTTTCGTCTGTAATGTCCAGACAGACATATGCTTTCCCGACCCTACCGTCATCGTCGGCCACTCCGTTATAGGCTTCCTTGGTACCGCAACCTGTTCCTTCGTAGCCCCGCTTAAATATTTCCTTCATGACGTCATGGCCAAGCATTCCGTTAACACCCGTGACAAACAGTTTCAAATCAGTTCTCCTTTAACACCCCGCGACGTCCGTACATGTCTGAATAGTATTTGGTGTAATCGCCGCTGGTAACATTCTTAAGCCAGTCTTCGTTATTTATATACCAGTCGATGGTCTTAATGATACCTTTTTCAAAGCAGGTCTCGGGATACCATCCCAGTTCGTTTTTGATCTTCTCGGGATCGATGGCGTATCTCACATCATGCCCCGGTCTGTCCTCCACATGAGCGATAAGCCCCTCGTTTATCCCCGGATCATGAAGTTTCTCGCTGAGCTCTCTGATCACGGTTTCAACAATAAACAGATTTGTCTTTTCGTTGTGACCTCCGATATTGTACACTTCTCCCACTCTTCCGTTAAAGAGCACCATATCTATCGCTTTGCAGTGATCCTCCGTAAAAAGCCAGTCCCTGATCTGCTGTCCGTCACCATAGATGGGCAGTTTCTCATGCTTTCTCGCATTGTTGATCATTAACGGTATCAACTTCTCCGGGAACTGATAAGGTCCGTAGTTATTGGAGCATCTGGTGATGTTCACAGGCATCTTATAGGTATCAAAAAATGCCTTCACAAACAGATCCGCCGAAGCCTTGGATGAACTGTAGGGACTGTGGGGTGAAAGAGGTGTGGTCTCGGTGAAATAGCCTTCCTTTCCGAGGCAGCCGTACACTTCATCCGTTCCCACCTGCAGGAACTTCTTCCCGCTCTTCCATTTGCGTGTGACAGTATCAAACCAGGCGTCCTTTGCCCTTTGCAGCATGTTCACAACGCCCTTCACATTGGTCTCCACAAAGACCTCGGGATTCAAAATGGATCTGTCCACATGGGACTCTCCCGCAAAATTCACGATAAAGTCAGGATCGTACTCTTCCATAAGAGAAGCCACCAGCTCCTTATCACAAATGTCCCCCTTCACAAATATATGCCTGGGATCATTTTCAATGCTCTTGAGGTTTTCCAGATTTCCCGCATAGGTCAGCTTATCCAGATTGATGATCTTAATATCCTCATATTTATTCAACATATAATGCACAAAATTGCTTCCGATGAATCCTGCGCATCCGGTTACCAAATATACAGCCATATCTTTTCTCAATATCCTTTCGGTTTTATGATCTTATAATCTCGGCTATCCGCCCCAATTTACCGTTATATTTTAAACTTCCGCGACAAGACCGTCAACAACAATTGACGCCTTATTCAAAAAAAATGGGCAGGCTTTGATCATACTATTGACAACAGAGAAAAAGATGCTATTATATAAATGAACATTTGAGCGATTGTTCAAATGATAATTCAACTGATTACCCCGGAGGGATTTTAGATATGCAGAAGAAAGATACAGATCACGAGGAAGAGATCCTCGAGGAGAAAAAGCATCACCACGAAGATGATGATGACCATTGCGACTGTCACGACCATGACCATGAGCATCATGAACATCATCACCACCATGATGAAGATGATGACGACCATTGCGACTGTCACGACCATGACCATGAGCATCACGAACATCATCACCACCATGATGAAGACGATGACGAATGCGGTTGCGGTTGCGGCTGCCATCACCATCACCACGAAGAAGATGAAGAAGAGAAGGGTCCTAAGGCCGAGATCATACGCATCATAATTTCAGCTGTAATAATGGTTGCCCTCCTGATCGCAGGCTCCAAGATGCCTTCCGCTCTCTTATATACTCTTGTGGGCATTGCCTACGTTGTGATAGCCTATGATATAATTTATGAAGCACTTACAGGACTTTTCAAGGGTCATCTGCTGGATGAAAACTTCCTTATGACGGTCGCATCCATAGGCGCTCTCATTCTCGGAGAGTATCCCGAAAGCATCGCTGTAATGATCTTCTACCGTCTGGGTGAGCTTTTCGAAGAATATGCCGTAGGTAAGAGCCGTGCCAACATCAAGGCTCTCATGGACATACGCCCTGATTACGCAAATATAGAGGAAGACGGCGAGCTTAAAAGGGTAAAGCCTCAGTCGGTCCGCAAGGGATCGGTGATAGTGGTTCAGCCCGGCGAAAGAGTTCCCATTGACGGTAAAGTAATATCCGGACATTCTTCTCTGGATACAGCCGCTCTCACCGGAGAAAGCCTTCCCATTGAAGTAGCCGAAGGAGACGAGGTTCTCAGCGGTTCCATCAATCTTAACGGCATTATAAAACTGGAAACCACAAAGAAATTCTCGGATTCTGCTCTTTCCAGGATCCTTACCCTGGTTCGCGAGGCAAGTTCCAGAAAGACCCGTTCCGAAAACTTCATTAAGAAATTTGCAAGAGTCTACACTCCCATCGTTTGCGGTGCGGCGGTACTCCTTGTGGCTATCCCCACGATCATAAACCTTATTATGGGTAACGATCCCGACCTTCACACCTGGGTTTACAGAGCTCTTTCCTTCCTTTGCGTGAGTTGCCCCTGTGCACTGGTCATCAGTATTCCTTTAAGCTTCTTTGCAGGTATCGGCTGTGCGGGTAAGAACGGTATCCTGGTCAAGGGTTCCGGTTACATTGAAGCTCTTGCAAAGGCAAAGACCTTTGTATTTGATAAGACAGGAACCATGACCAAGGGTGTCTTCGAAGTAGTGGGTATCCACCACAGCGAAATGCCCGAGGAAAAGCTTATAGAGCTGGCCGCTTATGCAGAGAGTGCCTCCTCCCATCCTATTGCAAAAAGCATCATAAAAGCATATAATAAGCCGATAGACCGCGATCTCGTGGAAAGCGTGGACGAGGTAGGCGGTAACGGTATCATCGCAGGCCTTAAGCTTGAAGGCATCTTTAAAGACCTTGAAAAGCCCTGGGTAGCTGTAGGTAACGAAAAACTCATGAACCGTGTGGGCGTTGAAGCCATTCCCTGCCATCATGCGGGAACCATTGTTCATGTGGCTGTCAACGGAAGATATGCCGGACACATCCTTATCACGGACGTTGTTAAGGAGACTGCGGCAGATGCCATCCGCCATCTGAACAAACTGGGTATAAACGATACGGTCATGCTTACGGGCGACGCCAAAAATGTGGCTGACAACGTAGCAAAACAGCTGGGCATCTCCTCCTACTATGCGGAGCTTCTTCCCGGCGACAAGGTAGCCAGGGTGGAGGAACTGATCGATAAGAAAGCAACTCCTGCCTCATCTGTTGCCTTTGTTGGTGACGGCATAAACGATGCTCCGGTTCTCTCCCGTGCGGATGTGGGTATCGCCATGGGCGGACTGGGCAGCGATGCGGCCATTGAGGCTGCTGATGTGGTCCTTATGGATGACGATCCGGACAAGCTGTCTCTGGCCGTAAAAATTGCAAGAAAGACACTCAGGATAGCCCATGAAAACATTTACTTTGCCATAGGCGTTAAGCTCCTCTGCCTGATCCTTACAGCAACGGGTATCACAGGCATGTGGCTGGCCATCTTCGCCGACGTCGGAGTTATGGCACTGGCGGTCCTTAATGCCATGAGAGCACTCAGGATCAGACAAAAATAAGGCCCGGGTACAAAATAAGGGCCGGATACGGATAAAAAATGAAAGACAGTAATGCATCGGAAAATACTCTATACGATCTGGCCGAGCTCTTTAAATACTTCGGCGATTCAACAAGAATAAGAATTCTTTATGCCCTCTTTGAAGGTGAGCTTTGCGTTAATGATATTGCAGAAAAACTCAGTATGACACCATCGGCAGTTTCCCACCAGCTTAAATTTCTTAAGACCGGGAAACTCATTACTTCCAGAAGAGACGGTAAATCCATTTACTACTCTCTGGCCGATGACCACGTGCGTTCCATCATAAACCTTGGCATCGAACACGTTTGCGAATAAAACTGCCTACTTCAAAAGGAGTATCATGAACAAGACATTTAATGCTTATGCAAAGCTTAACCTTTTACTGGACATAATCAAAAAAAGAGAGGACGGTTATCATGACATCTCATCGGTCATGCAAAGCATATCTCTTCACGACGAGATAAACATCGATATCTCTCCTTCAAAACAAAATGAGATCAAAGTCTCCTGCTTAAATGCGGGAGACTTTTCGTCTGTAAAATGGGACGAGTCCAACCTGGTTTACAAGGCTGCGGCTCTTCTTCTCACTGACTGCGGTCAAACTCTCAAGTCCCCCGTAAGCATCAATATTTCGGTCAAAAAGAACATTCCCGCAGGTGCGGGCATGGGTGGCGGAAGCGCGGACGCCGCAGCTGTTCTTAAGGGCCTGAACGAGCTTTTGGGCCTTGAGCTGTCCGTTGAAAAGCTCTGCGAACTGGGCAAGCGCCTGGGTGCTGATGTTCCTTTTTGTATTGTGGGAGGAACTGCCCTTTGCGAAGGCATAGGAGAACGCATCACTTCCCTTCCTTCACCGGGCGAAGTCCCCTGTGTCATCTTAAAGCCCGAGATCTCCCTAAGCACCAAGGAGATATATGACATTACAGACACTTACCTAGATCTTCCGGGTCATCCGGATACAGCCCAAATGATAGCTGCTCTGAATTCAAACGACCGTAATGCATTTACCAAAGCCTGTGGAAATTTCATGGAGCCCGCCGCAATAAAGCTCTGTCCGGGTATCAATGGCCTTAAAAAGATGCTCACCGATGCGGGAGCTTCTTTGGCTATGATGACCGGAAGCGGTTCCGCAGTCTTCGGCCTGTTTACCGATGAAAAAGCCGCAAAAAAAGCCTTTGAAGAGATCACTCCTTCAAAGGCCGAAAAATTTATTTCATTCTTTTTTGTTGATTGACGCTTTCCAAAAGCTGTTCAAAATATTCCGCGCTGATGGGACGGTCAAAGTAAAAGCCCTGAGCCACAAAGCAGTTATTATCCTTTAAGAGCTTTACGTCTTCGGGTGTTTCAACACCTTCCACCACACATTCCATACCAAGATCTCTCACCATGCTGATTATATGGCAGAGCATCAGATGTTCGCTGGAGCCTTCCCTCTCCGCTTCGTGAAGAAGGCTCTTGTCTATCTTAAGCACATTCCAGGGAAGGTCGCTTATCAGCTTCAAGGAAGAATAACCTGTTCCGAAATCATCCACCGCGGTGCTTATGCCCACGTCTCTCAATCCCAGCACCAGATCCTTAAGTTCATCAAATCCAAGCTCTGTGGAAGTCTCCGTAAGCTCTATCTGTATATAGGAATGAGGGATCCTGTACTTGTCCACGATCTCCACGATACGTTCCAGCAACCTGTCCTGACCCACGTTTATCCTGGAAAGGTTAACGGATACCTGGACCACATTTTTTCCCTCATCCAGCCATCTTCTCATGTCCATGCAAACATGCTCCAGCATGTAAAAATCCAGTTTCTCTATCTTGGAGCTCTGTTCCAGGATAGGTATAAAATTGTCGGGAGAGATCACCTGATCATTATGGACCCAACGGCAAAGAGCTTCCGCACCGTTGGGCTCATAGGTCTTAAGGTTCACCTTAGGCTGATAAAACACCTTAAACTCATTGTTTTTAACCGCATCCTCAAACAGCTCTTCCACATTATTCTTGTCTATGATAGCCTTACCGTCTCTCTTGCTGCTGTCTCCGTATCTGAGCTTTGAATAGACATTTGCCACCTCCATCCGGAGTTCACTGGCCTTGGAAGCTGTTTCCGCATTTTGTTCAAGTTCATTCAGAAGTTCTTCTATTCTCTTGATACTATCACTGATCATCCGAATTTACCTCAAGTTGGGGAATGACCACAGAACACCAGGTCTCTCCTTTTCCAACCTTTATAACATTTATTACACCGTTCATTCTCTTAACCACTCTTGCAATACTGAGCAGCTTAAGTTCGGAGGCACCGACTCCATCCACCATCTTTGCTTCTTCTATATCATTTTCAAGCAGGTCTTTGAGCCTGTTGCCTTCTTTTTCTGTCAACAGCCTGTTGCCCTTGACATTTATGGACAGGGAAGTGGCGTAGTTGCTCTTCCTGCTGTCAAAATATATGGCTGTTTCACCTTCATTGTCCTCATCGGACATGGCAAGTAAAATGTTTTCCGTAAGCCTTCTTATGCTGTTGGAATCTCCGAACAGTACGGATGGCATTCCGGAAGCGGCGCTGACCGACATCTTATCCGCAAGTCCCGGATGTATCCTCTGCATATCTTCTCTCAACGATATGATCAGTTTCTCAACGCTGTAAACGCCTTCTTTTATTTGGGCTGACATATCGCTGCCCTCATTGTAATTTGTGAAATCATCGGTACGTGAGACTATGTCGTAACAGAAGCCGATAAATTTGCCCGCAAATTCTCTTAAAGCGTCGGAATTACCAAGCTTACGCACTCTCTCGCCCTCAGCTGCCATTCTTCTTGCTTCTTCGCCGATCTCATTGTGGTACTCGGATATCTTTTCCAGCTCTTCTCTTGCCTGCTTCAGCTTGTTCCTGTTCTGAAGGCTGCGGCGAAAATTACCGAAGGCAACGATCTCAAGTATCTTAGAAACATAGATGGCATGCTGTTGTGCATCCTCTTTATTCAATATGCATTCTTCAGGTATCTTAAAGATGGTGGAGCCTATCACTCTGTCATTCAGCATGATAAAGCTGGCACTTTCGTCTTCTCTCAGCGCATTCACATCCACAAGGCCGTGATTTGTCTTTCCCACAAGTACTGTACCCCTGGAATCCGCAACTATAACATTTACTCCAAAGGAATTCTTATAATAGCCGTTGATGTATTTAAGCATATCCATGCTCACCAGATCGGTGATCACCGCAGAATCCAAAAACTCTCTTGTATCCGTTGTAGCCAGATCAAGCCTATCCATAATGGAATCCATGGCCTCGGAGATTATCTTCATTTCTATGGGATCTCCGATCTCATCATTACCCTCATAGGAAACCATTTCCTTACCTGTCTCGGCAGCTTTCTTAATGCTGTTGGTCATTCTGATTATGGGCTCCGCAACCTGATCTGCTATCTTTCTTGATCTTATCTTTACAATGAAGATGGAGATAAGAAGGCATTCAGCCAGCAAAACGATCAGCAATATAGGTGTATCCATGTAATCCTTGTAGGGGAAGCCTATGCATATGCTCCAGCCGGGTGTTTCCGAGATCGGAGCATAGCTCAGATAATAAAACGTCCCATTAAGCCTTATGGTGGCAGAACCCGTTTCACCGTTGAGCATCCTCTTCTCCACCTGGGCAATGGGCTCATAAGAGCTGTCCGTTTCACTGTTTATAATATTGTTGTTTTTATTGTAAACCAACTCCATATCACTGGCAGACACTGTCGTTCCCTGACTGTCAATGATATACATTATGGTATTTTTGCTGATATCCGCTCCTTCAATGATATTATGCAGGAACATGGGATTAATGGAGATGAATACCACACCCGCTATCTCTCCGCCCAGTTCTCCGTCTTTCCAAAGAGGTGCCGCACCTATGATGGCCAGCTGTCCGTCGGTTCTAGAAGTAACGGGTTCCTGGATATATGTCTTGCCTTTCATGGCCTGGATAAAGTATTCTCTGTCACCTCTGTATATGGGTTCTTCGTCCATATCCGAAAAGCCGTCGGTGTTGATGATCTTGCTTCTTACAAGACCATACTCCTTACAAATGGCGCTGAGCACCTCTTCTTTTTCTTCCACAGAAACCTTCTCATCGGAAAGCAAAGGAATGGCGCCAATGTTCTTAACTATGTTTTTATAAGACTGCAAAGCCCAGTAAACTCTGTCGGAAGCAAGTCCCACAGCTACATCAAAATCTCTGCTGTTTGCACTGTATTGCCCGGTAACAAGCACAAAAACACTGATAATCGATACAGACACGACTATCAGGCTCATGATCTTGTTAAAAGATGTACTTATTATGTCCGATATGGATTTATCAGATCTGCTGTTTTTCTTCATATTAAGCCCCATAAAGAAAATATCAATAGATTTTAAGCCCATAAAATCTAAAATATATCTTAACAAATTATTTGTTCTAAAACAACAAAAAAACCGTATGTTAAACAAATATTAACATACGGTTCTAAAATTTGTAATTGATCTAGTACATCGGTTTTAAAATTTGTAATTGATCTATGCTCCGACCTTTTTCTTCTTTTCAGGTCTCACTTCATAGATGGGTTTTTCGCCCTTTTCCACTGTTTCCTTGGTCACTATGCATTTCAAAATGGATGTATCCGAAGGAATGTCATACATGGTATCAAGAAGGATCTTCTCGATTATGGATCGTAAGCCTCTCGCGCCTGTCTTTAACTCAAGCGCCTCCTTAGCGATCTCTTTCAGAGCCGCATCCTCGAATTCAAGCTCTACGCCGTCAAGTTCGAACAAAGCGCTGTACTGCTTGATAAGAGCATTCTTGGGCTCTTTGAGTATTCTGATGAGTGTTCTTTCGTCAAGCTTGTCAAGAGCCACATTTACGGGAACACGACCAATGAATTCCGGAATCAGTCCGAACTTCATCAGATCCTCGGGAGTCGATTTCCTAAACAGATCGCCGATGTTATATTCGTCATTGTCAAGGATCTGAGCATTAAAGCCGATGGCCTTTTTACCGATCCTTTGTTTAATGATCGTCTCTAATCCGTCAAAAGCTCCTCCGCAGATAAACAGGATGTTTGTTGTATCTATACGGATAAACTCCTGATTCGGATGTTTTCTTCCTCCCTGAGGAGGAACGGAGGCTATAGTGCCTTCCAATATCTTTAAAAGAGCCTGCTGAACGCCTTCCCCGGATACATCTCTTGTAATGGACACATTCTCACCCTTCTTGCTGATCTTGTCTATCTCATCGATGTAAACGATACCGTACTCAGCTTTCTCAACATCATAATCGGCCGCCTGTATCAGCTTTAAGAGAATATTTTCAACGTCCTCTCCCACATATCCCGCCTCTGTCAGCGTGGTGGCATCGGCTATGGCGAAGGGTACGTTCAAAAGCTTTGCCAGAGTCTGGGCAAGATAGGTCTTACCCGAACCTGTGGGTCCGATCAAAAGTATGTTGCTCTTCTGAAGTTCAACATCCGATTTCGTTTCGAACAGTATTTTTTTGTAATGATTGTAAACGGCTACAGAAAGAACTTTTTTAGCATCATCCTGGCCTATAACGTAATCATCGAGAAAGTTCTTTATCTCTCTGGGTTTCAGAAGATTGATGTGTTCCTCCCAACCGTGTCCGCGTTTTTTACCGTCAGAACTCTTTTCGGCATCGGGAAAAGGAATCTCATCATCATCGTCATCTACGATCTCCGCACAGAGATTGACACATTCCGAGCATATATATACGTTGGGCTCAAGGCCTGAGAAAAGTCTGACTCCGTCCTCAGCCGTCCTTCCGCAGAAGGCGCATCGTACATTATCTGATTTTGCCACTTTCTACCCCTTTCGGTATTATAAGCTATCTGCTTGTGACGATCTTATCAACAAGTCCGTATCTGACTGCTTCTTCAGCCGTCATGAAGTTATCTCTCTCTGTATCCCTTGCGATCTCTTCCACCGTCTTGCCTGTGTTGTCTGCAAGGATCTCATTCAATCTCTTTCTGATGGCAAGGATGTGCTCTGCCGCAATGTTGATCTCGGTAGCCTGACCCTGCGCACCGCCGGAGGGCTGATGGATCATTACCTCTGCATTGGGAAGGATGTAACGCTTTCCCTTGGTTCCTCCCGCAAGGAGGAAGGATGCCATGCTGGCAGCCATACCTATGCATATGGTAGAAACATCACACTTAATGAAGTTCATAGTGTCATAGATAGCCATTCCTGCGGTGATAACACCACCGGGAGAGTTGATATAAAGGGAAATATCCTTCTTGGGATCCTCCGCTTCAAGGAAAAGGAGCTGTGCAACCACCAGGCTGGCGGTTGTCTCGTTTACTTCTTCTCCGAGGAAAATGATCCTGTCCTTTAAAAGACGGGAATAGATATCATAAGAGCGTTCACCTTTACTGGTTTGTTCAATGACATACGGTACTAAGCTCATATTGTCTCCTTTCCTGAAAAGACATTACTCCTCAGTCTTCTTGGGAGCTGCCTTCTTTGCTGTTGTCTTCTTTACGGGAGCCTTCTTCTCTTCAGCGTCGTCTTCAGCTTCATCCTTCTTGGGAGCTGCTTTCTTAGCTGCCTTCTTGGTTCCCTTCTTTTCAACAAGTGTGGAAGAAATGAGATCAACTGCCTTGGTAACACAGATATCTTCTGCGATGGACTTCTTCTCTGTATCGGTAATGAGCTCCTTCAGCTTGTCAATTTCCATCTGATACTGCTCAGCCATCTTCTTGATCTCTTCTTCGATCTCTTCGTCTGTTGCCTTGAAGCCTTCTGCCTTAGCTACTGCTTCAAGAACGAGTCTGCTCTTGATCCTCTTTTCAGCCTGAGGACGGATCTGCTCCATGAGCTTCTCTTCGTTAAGGCCCGTAAACTTGAAGTACATATCAATGGTAAGGCCCTGCTGTCTCATTCTGCTTACGAAGTCATCATACATCTGCTCAACCTGAGTATCGATCATGGGAGCGGGGATGTCCATCTTTGCGTCTGCAATGATAGCTTCAACGGCAGCATCTTCCTTAGCGGACTTTGCAGCCTTTTCCTTATCCTCTTCCAGCTTCTTCTTTACATCAGCCTTATATTCTTCAAATGTATCAAATTCGGAAACATCCTGTGCAAAATCATCATCAAGTGCAGGAAGTTCCTTCTTCTTAATGCCGTTAACCTTTGTCTTGAATACAGCAGGCTTTCCTGCGAGGTTGGGAGCATGATACTCTGTGGGGAAAGTTACGTTAACATCAAACTCATCGCCGATGCTGTGGCCGATGATCTGATCTTCAAAACCGTCGATGAAGGAATGGGATCCGATAACCAGCTCATGGTTTTCGCCCTTACCGCCTTCAAAAGGAACTCCGTCAACAGAGCCTTCATAATCGATGATAGCCATATCTCCGTCCTGAACCGCTCTGTCCTCAACGGTAACCATACGGCTGTTCTGCTCCTGAGCCTTAAGGATCTCAGCATTGATATCATCCTCTGTAACTGTTGTATCAACTGCCTCAACCTCAATGCCCTTATAATTTCCGATCTCAGCCTCGGGCTTAACTGCCACTTCAGCGGAGAAAACAAAATCCTTACCGTCTTCAAGCTCTACAACATCAATGCCGGGACGGGAAACGATCTCAAGTCCTGACTCTTTTGCTGCCTGCGCATAAGCCTCGGGAATAACCTCGTTAGCGGCATCTTCATAGAAAACACCCTTGCCATACATCTTTTCGATAATGCTTCTGGGTGCCTTGCCCTTTCTGAAGCCCTGGATTTCAATCTTGTTCTTGTTCTTCTGATAAGCCTTTTCAATAGCCTTTTCAAATTCTGAAGCCTCAACTGTGATGATGAGCTTCACCATGTTCTTCTGCTCGAGATTCTCGATCTTTACCATGTTAAAAATACTCCTTTTCTTATGCGAACTTTTATATTATGTCATCTATTTTCAGTCTGCAAAATAGATATATTAGCAGACATGACCGCATTTTGCAAGTACTTCGATCAAATCATCGACAACTTTCTCACAAGTGTCCATTGATGCCGCTTCCGCCATTACTCTGATCAGAGGCTCGGTTCCGGACTCTCTCAAAAGCACTCTGCCTTCATCCGCCAGCTTCTTTTCGGCTTCAGCCACGGCAGCCTTTACTCTTTCATCTTCCCTTGCCGCCTTCTTGTCCTTGACCCTCACGTTTTTAAGCACCTGAGGATAGGTCTTCATGTCCTTGGAAAGCTCGGATATGGGGAGCTTGGACTCAAGCATTACTTCCATTACCTTTACGGAAGTAAGGATACCGTCTCCGGTCTTTGCATATTTGGAGAAGATGATATGCCCGGAGTTCTCTCCTCCGAGAGAGTGACCGTTCTTCATCATGTTCTCAAAAACGTACTTATCTCCCACCTTGGTCTGTTCGTATCTGATGCCCTTTTTCTCAAGAGCCTTGTACAGTCCCATGTTAGACATTACCGTTGTGACCAGCGTATTATTGTTCAGTTCTCCTCTCTGAGCCATATATACGGCGCACATATACATGATCCTGTCGCCGTCCACAACGTTACCCTTTTCATCGACGCAGATACATCTGTCTGCATCTCCGTCATAGGCAAACCCCACATCCAGTTTATTTTCAACCACAAACTTCTGAAGATTTTCTACATGTGTGGAACCACAATCAAGATTGATGTTTAATCCATCGGGTTCATTTCCTCTCACATAGGTCTTTGCTCCGAGAGCATCGAAAACCCCCTTTGCTACAGTTGTAGCAGATCCGTTGGCCAGATCCAGCCCCACCTTGATACCGTCAAAAGAACGGGTAGCTAAAGAGATAAGGTGTCCGATATAACGGTTTCGGCCCATGGCATAATCCAGGGTCTTTCCTATTGCATCTCTCTTGGCAAGAGGAAGATTGTCTTCTTCCGAATCGATATAATCCTCTATGAGCCCTTCTATTTCGGCTTCGAGTTTAAACCCTTCACCGTTTATGATCTTAATCCCGTTATCGTAATAAGGATTGTGACTGGCAGTGATCATGATCCCGCAATCAAAGCCTTCGCTTCTTACCACATAAGATACACTGGGAGTCGTGGTTACATGAAGCAGATAGACATCCGCTCCGCCTGCGGTGAGTCCCGCAACCAGCGAGTATTCAAACATATAGCTTGATCGTCTGGTATCCTTACCTATAACGATCTTAGCCTTATGATCCTTACCGTAATAGCAACCCAAAAACCTGCCGACTTTGAAAGCATGTTCCACCGTGAGGTCAACATTTGCTTCCCCCCTGAATCCGTCGGTACCAAAATACTTACCCATTTCTCAAATAACTCCAATCTTCTTTTTATTAATTAGCATCTGAATTTCTTTTGGCGATGCGTAATTTTCTGTTGCATTCCACTCTGTTTCTACCGTTCGTCTTAGCCTTGTACAGATATTTATCCGCCTTATTGTAAACAGAGGTGAAACTTGACTGCTCATCCAGTTCAGTGAGATAAACACCGATACTGACCGTAACCACGTCTCCCTTGCCCGTTGCATGAGGGATGCCCATGGCTTCCACGCTTGAACGTACTTCCTCGCCTATACCCAATATCGAAGGTGCATCCATACCGTAAACAAAAATAAGGAACTCTTCTCCTCCTATCCTGGAGGTAAAGCCTCTGTTGCCTACTGTATCAGCAACACACTTGGCCACCATCTGCAGACATCTGTCGCCCTGTACATGACCATATCCGTCATTGTACTTTTTAAAATGGTCTATGTCCAGGATCATCATACCGATAAGGGATCTGTTCTCCTGGCAGGCCTTGAATATCTTCTTTGTTGCTCTTTCAAGCCCTCTTCTGTTTATGAGACCCGTAAGAGGATCTCTCTCCGCCTGGCGTACCTCTTTCTTTGCAATAAGCTCCTGTCTTGCCAGTTCTGTCCTCATTTCCCTGCTTTCCTTTGCAAGCACATAAGAAAAAACATGAGCCACAAGAACAAAAATGTATTGCATATAGCTTAAAGGCTTTCCGATATTGTAGGCTATTATGGCCACTATCGCCAGTTCTGCCGCTTCGGCGATCATGACGACGATATAGGCGGGTGTATTGAACACCACCGTATATGCACAAAAGATAACTGCCAGATAATAAAGGCATATGCTGTCGAAACACTCTGTGGTTATCACCGAGAGAAAGGTACCGTAAATTATCATAAAGGTAACGAAGATGTAGGGAACCACAGTATAGTATTCCCTTGCTTCATTCTGATCGATGATCTGGAAGATAATACCGAAGATAGCACAGATAAAAGAAAATACAGCACCGGGAACAATGAACGAAATGTTCGTTTCCGTAAGATACAGAGTTCCCATAAGGATCACCGAAACTGCGGCAAAAACGCCGAGAGCAAAAGCTCCCGCACGGCATCGGATAACATTGCTCTTACCGATGATGTCGTTGAACTCTTTTCTCATCAATATATTTTTGGGTGCTCTTCTTTCCTGCATACTCCACCTTCTCAACTGTCAAAAAAACAGAATTTCACAGTTCTTTTTATTATAACATATATATTTTTTTAACGCAACGAAAAAGGACGGGAAGCACTTCCCGCCCTTTTCCTACTACTTTGTAACTCTCTCTTCTCTTTATTGATTTGATTTCATGGCCTCTATAGCCGAAATCTTCGTCGCTCTTCTGGCCGGGATATAACCCGAAACCACGCCCACAAACATTCCGAATAACGCTGCCGCAAAAGGCAGCCAGAAAGGAATGACGGAGAACTTTGCGCCCTCCACATCATAAACCGCACTGGTCTGCATGATGGCCGCAAATATGGGCTGTCCGTATTTGTTTATTCCGAAGGATACCAGATAACTGATGATAATTCCTATGATACCACCCATAAGGCCGATGAGGGCAGCTTCATAAAGGAACAGTCTTCTGATGTCATAAACCTTACATCCCAACACCTTCATGATACCGATCTCTCTTGTTCTTTCATAGATGGACATGACCATGGTATTTGCAATGTTGATGGCAGATACCAGCATGGCCAGTGCACCTATGGCACCGAGAACGATCTGGATCATATTTGATGTCTGCTGCAAAGGCTCCAGGTACTGCATATCACTGTATGTACCGTAACCCAGTTCCTTTATGGCATCCTGTACATCGGTCACATTATCGATATTATCCACGTTAACATAGATGGATGAATAGGATTCCAGCACCTGCATGGCTCTTTTTCTGTCTGCCACGGTAAGAGTGGAAGCATATTCCTTCCATATCTCCTTAAAGAAAGCCATGTCCATGTAGCAGGTGGAATTGTATTCCCAGTTATCGGACTCTGCCATTACTGCAAAGTTGCCTTTACCCGGATTCATTTCTAACTTAAAATCTTTTTTTCTTGGATTCTTCTGGTAGTTCCATTCCGGGAATACAAAAGTAACCTTTTCGTCCGTAGGATCCACTACCTTTGTTTCGTATTTACGTCCACTGCTGTAATAAAAATTCTGCAGTGTTCCGTTGGAAAATACTATTTTCTTGTAATCATTCTCACTTGGATAGGTCCCGTATGTCAATTCCGGAAAGCCGAATTCTCCGAATGCATCCCTTCCTATAGCCCTGATCTGGGTATAAGTCGAGTATTTTCCGCTTTTCAATTGGCCGCTTTGGTCAATTATGGGTGCTATGGCTTTCACGTGCTCGATACCTCTGAGTGCGTTCACCAGATTATCATCCAGTACCTGTTTGGACTCTCCGGCCCAGTTGCCGTTTTCGTCGAAATTCACACTGTATTGCTCGATCCGGATGATGGTCATGGCACCGTTTTCCATATAAGTCTTTTCAAAGGTTTCGTTTATGCCTATGCCTATGGAGACCATGGAAACGATGGAAACGGTACCTATGATAACGCCCACGACCGTAAGAGCTGTTCGGGCTTTTCTTCTGGAAAGATTACGAAGACCCATTTTTAATAAGTCCCATAAATTCATATAAAAGCCCTCATTTAATCATCAAACTCATCTTCATTGTTCTTTTTCTTTTTTCTCTTAACTACCGTGATAACGATGACAGCCGCAACCACAACCACGCCTGCTGCAATACCGCCGATAACTGCGGGGCTTAACTTCTTTCCGCCTTCTCCGGCAACGCCGGGGTCAATTCCCGGATCCATTCCGGGATTCATTCCGGGGAAGTCTATGATGCCGATGTCCATTCCACCGCCGCCGTTGCTTCCATCACCGATATAAACCATGGTACTGTTCTCTCTTGTTACTTCGTCTCCGTTGGAATCTTCCATATGGATGATGAATCTGAGTTCTGCATCTCCCGATATAAGAGGTCTGACAGAGCATTCAACAAACTCCGGTGAACCGGGTCCTATATTACCTATGTAATGGGAATTACCGGTTGCAAGTTCAAAATCACCTTCAACAGTCACATAAACGTTACTGAGCGGTGAACGACCCATATTGTAGAATTCGAAAGTAAGAGGACAAGGCATTCCCACAACGGGAGTATCCCAGTCACCTACCTGAACATTTTCGCACTGAGCTCTGAGAAGCTCGTTTACCTGAAGGAGGATCTCGTCATTGGCGGTTACGGCGTTATTTGTCTCTCCGTTCTTTACTTCCGCATCGTATTCATATTCCATCTCTACATTGATGGCATAAGCTCCTGTCTGAAGGCTTGAAGATGCCTTTAAGTTAATGGCGATCTCGGCCTCCTCTCCCGGAAGGATGTCACTGATAAAGAAGGTATTGCTTCCTGCGGTAACCGAGAAGCTCTGGCTTGTAACCTTAACCTTGATGTTTCTTGCTACGGATTCATCATTTGTATTCTTGATCTTAAACTTAAACTCAAATTTATCTGCCGCAAGGATCTCTTCCTTGTCCGTGGTGAAATTTGTAACCATGAGCTTAGGCTTGGAAACCGTGGTTCCGTCACTGCTGCCTCTGGAAGCCACACAGTTAAGGATATAAACGGTAGCGCTTCCATCGATGCCTGCTCCGTGCTTATCCTCAGCCGTAAAGTTAATGGTAAGAGGATTTGTACCTCCCGAAATGTTAGATCCGCACTTATAAGTCAGCTTCATCTTCTTTGTGCTTCTTGCCTTAAGATCGCCCACTATGGTGTAAGGGTTGGAATCAATGGGCTCAAAGCCTGAAGAAGAAACATTTCCCAGAAGGATTTTTACATTTCTGAATTCAGTATCGCCGTTATTTTCAAGATCGAAGTTAATGGTCACTTCCTCCCCTGCCTTGGGCTTTTCGGGAGTCTGTTTAACATTTTTTACTATAAAGTCGGAAGCTCTTGTAAACTCTTCCACGCCTTCGATATTAACCACCACATAATAACTGGAATCGGTGTAGGATGCTCCCGAATAATCTCTGCAGCTTACCGTAATGGGAAGGTTAAGTGTCTGGGATTTGGCATCCGCATCCACCATGAAACCGAAGAGTGCGTAGAAGCCCTCTCCTGTATCTGCGGATTCCATCTTCTGCTTCATGGCTGTTCCCGAAGAAACCAGACAGGCACTTCCTCCGATGGAAACATAGACATCATATGCCTTAAGGTCTCCCACATTGGTCATGCTTACGGGGATGTTCAGCTGTTCTCCTGCCTTTCCCTTTGCCTTGGGATTTCCGTTAAGTACGAACAGAGGCTCGCTGCTGGATGTAACCACATCAAGGCCGATCTTAAAAGCCCCCGTGTTTGCATAGGTGGGATTTCTGTCTCCGTCATAGCCGTTGAGTCTGGAATCGTAAGCCGTAAGGCCGTACTCCAGTGTACCGATCTTTGCCAGCTTGCTTACCGTGATCGTATATTTAACCTCAACCTCAAGATTGTATCTTAAGTTTACGGTCACAGATTCAAAAGTCTGATTGTAAGGTGTAACGGTGATGTCGCTGAAGGAAACCATACCATCTTCGGAGCTGCCGATGAATACGGGGTCCATATAGCTCATGGTATTTTCTCTGAGCATGAATCTCTGGGTTATCTCATATGACTTTCCCGCCTCCACGATCATGCGGTCGGGACCGTAAGTCATCACCAGAGAAGAATCCGGCTGTATCACGCGATCCCTGTCGAACTGTGCATATTCACTGTTGTTGTCTGTAAAGTAAGCATATGCTTTCTCGACACCGCTGCCTGCTGTCATGGCACTGACTGTCAAAACGAGTGCGAACAAAGTGGCCGCAGCTCTCTTAAAAACTGATTTCATTTTATAGCCTCCTGATTATGATAATGCCTGCTTTTTACGGCACTAATTTATCTTAGTCTCCACTATCTTACCGTCCGATATGCGGATCACCTTGTCGGCGTATTCCGTCAGCGTCGGATCGTGTGTTACCATTACGATGGTCTGATGATTTTCCTTGGCCATCTGCTTTATTAACGTCATAACCTCAACTGTTGTCTTTGTATCCAGGTTTCCTGTAGGTTCATCGGCAAAGATGATCTTGGGTTTCGCCACAAAGGCTCGGGCTATGCCTACTCTCTGTTGCTGACCGCCGCTCATTTCAGAGGGCTTATGGTCCATTCTGTTATCCAGCCCTACTTTCTTAAGCATCTCAACGGATTTTTTTCTTCTTATCTTCTTCTTTTCTCTTTTAAAGATCAGAGGCAGCTCCACATTTTCAAGAGCCGTCATGGTTCCTATAAGGTTATAGGACTGAAAAACAAATCCAAGACTGCTTTGTCTAAACCCGGCAAGTTTTGCTTCGGACATGCCTACTATGTTCTTTCCCCTGAGGATGATCTCCCCCGAGGTAGCTTTTTCGATACCTGCCAGGAGATTAAGTATAGTGGATTTTCCCGAACCTGATGTTCCGACCAGACAGCAAAATTCACCGTCCATAACATCAAAGGATACATCATCAACAGCCCGGATCTTCTCATCGCCCATGCGATAGATCTTTTTAAGATTTTTTACTTCTATCATCTTTTTCCGGGCCTTTTGTTCCTCGTTCAAAGCACATACCTCCGTTTCCTATAAATTTGTTTTGATTAAGTCTCCTTACTATGAGACGTAAAAAAAACTCTTTGGTTTCCCTTTTTGTTACAAAAAAAACAATATTTTTTATAAAAATGCGGGACATCAAAACCTTCGTTTTGGAGTCCCGCTCTGAGCCTTAATTATCTTTATTTTAAAGAATCTCCCGTAAATAACTGAGAGTACGGTCTTTCTATTCTCTTTGCATCATAGAGTTTCTTAAGTCTGGTGATCACTTCGTACAGTCTTTCCACATCGATGGGCTTACCCAGATGGTCATCCATGCCCGCATCTCTGGATATTTTTATATCTTCCGCATATGTATTGGCGGAAAGAGCCACAATGGGGATTATCTTTGCGTCTGCCCTGGTCATGTTGCGGATCGCTTTGGTAGCTTCCACGCCATCCATTACAGGCATCATGATATCCATGAGTATGAGATCGTAGGTGAAGGGTGCAGACTTTTCAAAAAGCTTGACCGCTTCTTCTCCGTTAACCGCGGTATCCACCGAGATCTCCTTATCTTCCAGCATGAACTTCGCGATCTCAAGATTAAGCTGATTATCCTCTACCAGAAGCATATGCGAGCCTTTAAGTCCGGTCTTCATATGCTCGGCTATCTCCTCATCCGTTCCGCCAGACTTTTTATCTATGGCAAAGGGCAATGAGAATGTAAGTCTGGTTCCTTCTCCCACCTCGCTCTTAAGATCTATACGTCCGCCCATGGCTTCAACCAGTTTCTTAACAATGGCAAGTCCGAGACCGGTTCCGGAGAAGTCCACCCTGGAGCCTTTGTTCTCCTGAGAAAAGGGTTCAAATGCATTACTGATAAAATCCCTGCTCATGCCTATGCCCGAATCTTCTATGCTGAAGGTGTAAACCACTCTTCTCTTATCTATAACGTTCTCGTTCACTTCTATGGTGACAGAGCCGTTGTCCTTGTTAAACTTGATGGCATTACTCAGGAGGTTGGTGAAGATCCTTCTGGTATAAAGCTCGCATCCCACCACCTTGGTAACCGTAAGGTCGGAGCTGTCCATATACACGCTGATATCTCTCTCTTCTGCCTGTCCCACCGCAAAGTCAAGACTCTGCTGCAAAACCTCTCCGATATCGAAGCTTTCTGTGGTAATGTCCAGATTTCCGTTATCCAGTTTGGACATATCCAATATCTCGTCTATGAGCACGATCATATGACTGGTGCTGATATCGATCTTTCTGATACAATCCCTTACACGCTTTTTGTCTTCGGGATTTTTCTTAATGATCTCTACCATGCCGTGAATGGCATTCATAGGTGTTCTGATATCATGGGACATTCTGGCAAGGAAATCCGTCTTTGTGGAATTGGCTGCCCTTGCGGCCGCTGCCCTTTCTTTTAAGTTTTCCGCCATAAGGCTGATACTGTTGGTAACAACGCCGATCTCATCCACCGCATCGGTTTTTGGGATGGCTTCCAGATCTCCCGTAGCCACTCCGTCCGCCTGATGAGTCAGTCTCTTAAGTCTCTTGATCACAACACTGATCAGAAAGTCCGAGATAACAAAGGAAACCATCATCATGAACACAGCCACCAGTATACAGGACACCCTGGCAGGCAGAAATTCTTTCATATACTTGATCTTTTCCGCTTCGTCCGCTGCCATTTTTGTGATTATCAGTTTTTGAAGACTGTATACATAACATCCGTAGAAAGAAAGGACTATGCCCTGCATCACGGTGATGCTTATCAGTATCTTTGCTCTGAGTGAAGCCTTGTAATTAAACCACCCGATCATTCTCTTCATAAATGAACACTCCCATAAATAAAAAAGACCTGTCTCCGAAAAAATGTTAAAATCCACATCAAGTTTTATTATATAATAAAACTCCACCAAATGTCTTCCTTTTTTATTTGAATTTTATGATATTTTATCATCGTAAAAAAGATAAATTTGAGTGGATTTTTTTATTAATAACGCTATAATGAAGAAAACAATGCTCATTTTAAGGAGGAGATCATATGAAAGTAACAAAATCCGGATTTGGAAAGACCAAGGACGGAAAAGAAGCCACCCTGTTCACCGTTGAAAATTCCAAGGGCATGAAGGTGACTCTTTGCGATTACGGCGCTACTGTTGTGGGCATCTTTGTTCCCGATAAGGATGGGATCGTAGAAGACGTTACCTTAGGTTACGACAACGTAAAGGGTTATGATGAGAACGGTACCTACTACGGTGCCTTCATCGGACGTAACGGAAACCGTATAGCAAATGCCGCTTTTACTATCAACGGCAAAACCTATAACCTTGAGAAGAACGACGGCCCCAACAACCTCCACGGCGGTTTCAAGGGTTACAACAACTTCTTCTACGAATCCGAGATCTTTGAAGATACAGACGAGATCACTGTTGAGTTTTCACGTCTCAGCCCCGATATGGAGCAGGGTTTCCCCGGAAATCTTGACGTAAGCGTTTCCTATTCCCTTACGGAACAAAACGAACTGGTTATCGAATATCATGCAGTTTCCGACAAGGATACGGTTGTCAACCTTACAAACCACACCTTCTTTAACCTTGACGGCCAGAACTCCGGATCCATCCTGGATACCTTCCTTCGTATAGATGCGGACAACTTCACTCCCACCGATGACAAGCTCATCCCTACAGGAGAGATCCGCGAAGTGTCCGGAACCCCCATGGATTTCAGAAGATCCACCAGGATCGGTGACAGGATCGAAACAGATTACCTTCCTTTAAAGCAGGCAGGCGGCTACGACCACAACTACTGCTTAAACAACTCCGGAAACGATTGTGAACTCGTATGTGAAGCTGTAAGCAAGAAGTCCGGAAGAAAGCTGGAAGTATTCACGGATCTTCCCGGAATGCAGCTTTATGTAGGTAACTTCATTGATGGTAAAGTAGCAGGTAAAGGCGGCTACGTTTATAAAAAGCGCGAAGGCTTCTGCCTTGAGACCCAGCTCTATCCCGATGCCTGCAACGAAAAGCCCTACTTTAAGACTTCTGTTCTTAAGGCCGGTGAAGAATACGAAACAGCTACCATCTATAAGTTCTCCATCGAAAAATAAAAAAGGTAAAATAAAAATCCCACAAAGAAATTTGTGGGATTTTTTAATGCCTTATTAAGTTCTACTTTGTTCCATAGATCCTGTCGCCTGCGTCTCCGAGGCCGGGAACGATGTAACCGTTCTCATTCAAGCACTTATCGAGAGCTCCGATGTAGATGTTTACGTCGGGATGTGCTGCCTGGAGTCTTTCAACTCCTTCGGGTGCTGCGATCAGGCAAAGGAAACGGATCTTTTTAATGCCGCGCTTCTTAAGAAGTGTGATGGCTGCATCTGCGGAACCGCCTGTTGCAAGCATGGGATCCACTACGAAAACATCACGTTCTGTAATGTCCTGGGGAAGCTTGCAGAAATATTCATGAGGCTCAAGGGTTTCCTCATCTCTGTAAAGACCGATGTGACCAACCTTAGCATTGGGAGTAAGCTGAAGAACACCTTCAGCCATCTGCATACCTGCACGAAGGATGGGAACCACGCACAATTTTTTTCCGGCGATCTCCTTTACCGTAGTCTTTGTGATAGGCGTCTCAACCTCTTTGTCGGCAAGAGGAAGGTTACGGCTTGCTTCGTAGTAGATGAGCATTGCCACTTCCGTAACGAGAGCACGAAATTCCTTTGTTGAGGTATTCATATCTCTCATGATACCGATCTTGTGTTGGATGAGCGGATGATCCATAATGTAAGTTGTTGACATTTTTTTGCCTCCTGAGCTTATATTCAATTTAATACGTATACTGCATTACGTATACATTTGATGCTCCAACGAGCCTACGATATTGTAACACCGCAGGGAATGGTTTGCAAGTCCAAATATTCATGAAAGCCAAACAAGGGCGATGCTCTGTAACGATCAAACACGGATCTTACAGGGGATCGCCCTTATTTGTTCCAACAACATCTATATTTTAGGTTCTTATAAACTTATTTTAGTACGGAGATGGCATCAGCTATGGTTTTTTCCAGAGCTTCACGGCCGTACTTGTCCACTTCGGCCTTGTTCTTCTCTCCGTGGGTAAGACACCCTGCGCCGCCGATACATCCGCCCACACAGGCCATGCCTTCGATAAAGTTGGCCTGAAGCCTTCCGGCTTTTTTCTGAAGAAGTGCCACTTTGCACTGTTCAATACCGTCGCAGGTGCAGGGCTGAAGAACAAACTCCAGATTCTGTTCCCTGACAGCTTCCGCAACCGCATCCGACAGGCCGCCGCTTCTGGCAAATATGCGTCCGAAATAGGATGCATTGTCCAGATCGCTCTCTTCCAGAGTTGTAATGTCTATCTCACGGCTGTCAAAGAGTGCCTGCAGTTCCTCGAAGGTGAGCACCGAGTCCACATAGGGTTTTACATCCTCTTTCTGGATCTCTGCCTTCTTTGCGGTGCAAGGTCCGATGAACACGATCTTGCAGTTCTTCTCATGCTCCTTCACATACTTGGCAATGGCTGCCATGGGTGAAAGATTGTGTGAAATGAACTGAGTAAGCTCCGGAAAGTTCTTTTCTATATAGCTTACGAAAGCCGGGCAGCAGGAACTGGTCAAAAATCCTTTTTCGGACAATTCCTTTGCTTCGGACATGGCTACCAGGTCAGCACCCAGAGCAGCCTCGATCACTGTGTGGAAGCCCAGTTTATGTATGCCTGTTACCACCTGCCCCAGCTTTGCGTATTTAAACTGACTGGATACAGAAGGCGCAACCACTGCATAAATCTTGTAATCCTTGTTTCCGTGACTTCCTTTAAGCATGTCTATTACATTTAAGATATAGGATTTATCGGTAATGGCTCCGAAGGGGCAGGCATACACACAGGCTCCGCAGGAAATGCACTTGCTGTTGTCTATGCAGGCTTCTTTTTCTTCCCCCATCTTGATGGCCTTCACCTTGCAGGCAGTCTCGCAGGGACGCTTGTAGTTGTGGATGGCGCTGTAAGGGCAGACCTTGGAGCACTGTCCGCATTCACGGCACTTGGTCTTGTCTATATGAGCAACATGATCTTCGTCAAAAGAAATAGCACCAAACTTGCATACATCTTCGCAACGATGGGCGAGACAGCCCCTGCAGGCATTGGTAACCTCATAACCTCCCATGGGACATTCATCGCAGGCGATATCGATGACCTCGATAACATTGGGATTCTGCTTGTTGCCGCCCATGGCCATTTTTACACGTTCTCCCAGAATGGCGCGTTCCTTGTAAACGCAGCAGCGCATTGTAGGCACTTTACCGGGTACAATGATCTTGGGGATATCCAGAAGATTTTCCTGCAAGGTATCAGCCCAGGCCTGCTTTGCCACTTCTCTGAGTACTTTGTATTTTAAATGTTGAACTTTGGTATCAAATTTTCTCATATCTTATCCTTTTAAATAACTTTCCTAAAACATCTTCCTAAAAATAGCTGACTTTTATATGTTTGCCCATTTCCCTGAGGCAGGCGGAAAGATCTTCCACCAGGTTCATCTTTATGTTGAAATTTATCGGAAGGTCAGGGTTCTGATGGGCCGGATTTATAGCCCTTCCAACATAGAAATTTATATCGGTAGCCTCCTCGAACAGCATCCTGCATATAAGTGATGCCCCGTCATGACCGAAGCTCCATTTTTCGTATAGCTTGTTATCGGCTATGGCATCATGAGCATATTCCACCACACGGTTTACGGTGATAACGCCCTCCGTTACCAGATCCACTCCTTCGATCCTGGCTGTGGGAGGAAGATCCGTATCAACGAAATTCAGATCCGCTTCCACTTTCTTCCCCAGGTACTTTGCCGCTATGGAGGAAGTGGTCCCTCCGCAGATGATGTGCTTTCCTTCCTTCGAGAAGAACAGCGCCATCATACGGTTTCCGTCGTCATGATCTCTGGGCGGTCCGAAAAGAATGTTCATGGGAACACGCTTTCTTATCTTTATAACACAGGCAGTGGCATCATCTCCCGGCCTCTTGCCGTACATCCTGTCCACTTCATCCAGAAGTATGGTGGACAAGGTCTTGGCCGTATAACCTCCTGCCACGTTTGCTTCCATGAAATCGATGATGTCCTCTCTTTTCCAGCCGAAATTGTAGGCAAGACCTATGCCTGCATGAGGGCAGCCGTCACTCATGGCAATGAAGGTATCATCCTCCTGAAGCTTTATGACAGAGTGATATATCTTTTTACCGCCGATATTCATCTCCGTCATGGGGTAATCAAAATTTTTTCCGTCCCTTAAGAGCAGAGTCAAGGGGTTGTCGTACTGGATCAATTCCATTTCACGGTTTTCCCTCAAATGAAGGATGGTGAAGGTGGAATAGGCCACTCCTCTAACGGAACAGATGGGAAGGGTCTGAGCTATGGTTTCAACGCAATCCGAAAGGGACAGACCTTCCGCCATCATGGTAGATATTATCTTGCTTGTGAGAGTGGACAATATGCTGGCTTTAACACCGCTGCCCAGCCCATCCGCAAGCACTACTACCGTAGAATCATCTCCGCTGTTCACCACATCCACATGATCGCCACAGAGCTGTTCGCCCACATGTTTGATGCTTTGATAACCGATATCGGCGCAAAGATCATTCATCGGATATGCTCTCCTTGAGTTTTGTAAGAGCGATCTTGGTTTCGGCTGCGGTCTCTCCCAGCAGTGAGGCGATCTCCTGCACGATACGCATTTGCTTATCCACCACCTTATCGGCGGTTTCAACCGTTTTTGTCCTCTGAGTCTCTCTCTTTTGTCTCTCGCTCTCTTCCTCCGTCACATCACGCATGATGCAAAGGAGCATATGATATGTGGTGTCGTAGATTATGGTCTGCTCCACATATCTGTTATATTCAGCCAGGAAAGTGCGGCTGTTGCGTATGCTCTTTCCTGTTTCAAGTACCCGGATAAAGGGCTTGGGATTAAGGATCCTGACCACCTGATCTCCCAGAATATCCGAGGCATATCTTATATTCAGTATCTTTCTCGCGGAAGGATTTACCAGCTGCACTTCCAGAGCCTCATTAACTACGATCAGGGCATTGGGGGTGTTGCTTACAATGGCATCCGAAAAGCTTTCCGCCTTTTCCTTAAGATAGGGCAGGCACATGGATATATCCGCTTTTCCGTGGTAAATGGCAATGGCCTTTTCCCTGCAGGTATTGTAACCGCAGGAACCGCAGTTAAGTTCATCCTCTTTTCGGTTCTTGCCCATTTTTTTAAGGATATCAGCAATCTCTTCTTCGGAAGGGATACCGTTTCTGAGTTCAATGGGCTCAAAGTTTTTCCTGAGCTTTGAGGACTCGGGCTGAGGAACATCAAAGTCCTTCTCTCCTGCATATTCCGACACTGCCTTATAATCAGCTATCGGAGAACGGTTGTACTTTTCCATTACAGGACCGCCAACGCAGCTTCCCACACAGGCAGACATTTCAATAAATGCCTTGTGGATGTGTCCCTGCTCCAGTTCCTTAAGGGCCGCCATGCAGTTTTCCGTTCCGTCTATGGCAAGATACGTATATCCGGGCATATCCTGTGCCATAGTCTTAAGGATGCCTCCGGTGGTAGGGAAGAAACGGGCACGGCTGTTTTCGTTATTATCCATGTCCTGTTCCGGTTCTATGTTTTCTTCCTTCAGCCATTCCGTAAGTTCCTCAAAGGTGAGGACCGCATCCACTATTCCTTCATAGTGCTGGGCTTCATCCTTTTTTGAAACACAGGGTCCGATGAACACGGTCCTGGCTTCCGGATCTTTTTCCTTTATAAGTTTGCAATGCGCCTGCATGGGGGAAAGTATATTTGCCAGGAAAGGTAGCATCGCAGGATAATATTTTTGTATCAGCAGATTCACCGAATGACAGCAGGAGGAGATCACTATGTCCCTCTTCTCTTCCTTCAGCATCTTTTCATATTCCGTCTTGACTATGGAAGCACCCACAGCTGTTTCTTCAGCTCCCGCAAAGCCCAGCTTTTTAAGAGCCTTATCTATACCGGAGATTCCCACTCCGGGATAATTGGCTATAAAGGAAGGAGCTACGCTGGCATATACCGGCGCTCCCGACTGTATAAGCACTTTAACCTTTTCGGTCTCTGCCACTATCTGTTTGGCATTCTGAGGGCAGACCACAAAGCACTGCCCGCAGAGTATGCATTCATTTCCTATAATATGCGCCTGATTGCCCGAAAACCTGATAGCTTTTACCGGGCAATGGCGTATGCATTTATAACAATTCTTGCAATTGGATTTTTTAAGCGTTAAACACTCAGACACGCCTATACCTCTCTTGCTTTTTCGAGGGCGGGAACTATGGTCTTCTCCCAGAACTCCCCCAAGCCTTCGGGTGTTATTCCGGTATAAACCTCTTCTCCCACCGTAATGGTGACTCCTACGCGATTGCATCTGCCGGAGCAAAATGCTCCGGTCAGTACAATCTCATTTTCCAGTTTGTTCTTTTCGATTCTATCCTGCAAAAGTTCCACTATGCGCGGGGCACCCTTTAAATGGCAGGAACTGCCGACACAAATCTCAACAAACAACATTATTTTACCTTCGCCTTTATTTCTTTTTCAAAGAACTCTTTAACGTTTTCAGGGGTAACGGAATAAAACTCATCATCTACCGTAACACAAACTCCCTGCTGGCACTTGCCCATACAGAAGGTTCCGCCGAGTTCCACCTTGTCTCCCAGCTTCTCTTCATTGATGTAATACTGAAGGCTTTCCACTACCTGACGTGATCCCTTGATGTGGCAGGAAGAACCGATACATACTGTAACTTTCATGCTTGACTCCTTTCGTCTCCTTACTCGTAATCCACTACATTTACCCAGCTCTGAAGGAACTCACGTTCCTTTTCATTGCCCTTTACGGACTGGGATGCAGCTACAATGGGCATCCATTTCTGGATATATCTCTTATCTGTCTTGCTCTTTGCGCAGAAGAGATCCAGGTACTTCTCAGCACCCTCTATGTCTCCGTTGAGCCAGAAAAGAAGATAGGATCTGGCAACATCTGCGGATGCATTTCCCTGAGTAGCATGTGACCAGTCAAGGATGCAGGGCTTTCCGTCCGGAGTGATGATGATATTTGAAGGGTTAAAATCACCGTGGCAAAGCTTGTTATGCTTGGGCATACCGTCAAGTCTTGTAAGCAGTTCATATCTTGTGGTGGCATCGAAATCCGTCATGGAGATCTTTCTGTTCATCTTATCCTTTAATTTGGTAAGAAGAGGACAGTTCTTGGACTGCATCTCGATCTGAAGATCTACGAAAAGCTCCAGATACTCATCCTTTTTCTCGGGATTCTCTTCCATGAGCTGAGCCAGTGTCTTTCCTTCCACAAAGTTTGTGATGATGGTCCACTTTCCGTCAAGGACGGTTACTTCATGGATCTTGGGAATGTTAAGGCCTGTCTCCTCTACTCTTGCCTGATTGAGAGCCTCGTTCAGAACATCGGCCTTGGAATAAGTCGCATCAAAAACCTTCATGCAGAGGTCTCCGTCGCGGTAAACGGTCTTGTTGTTTCTTACTGCTATGATCCTGTCAAGTTTCATATTCTTTCCCTCCTTATGCCTTCTTCAATCCGCTCTTCGCACGGCGATAGGGCTGTTTGAAATTGTGAACGTCGTCTGCTTCAATAAAGTCCGCTGCCTTGGGCATTACCGGCTCTTCAAAGTTATTCTTTCCATAGTAAGCATTAAGGTACATCTGCTTGATCTCACTCATAAGAGGATATCTGGGGTTAGCACCTGTGCACTGATCATCGAAAGCCTGTTCAACCATCGCATCAAGACGATCCAGGAAATCCTTCTCATCCGGTACGTAATCTCTGATGGTGGGCTTGATGCCTACTCTTGCCTTAAGATCGTTTACCGCCTTGATGAGGTTCTCCAGTTTTTCGGAATCTGTATTTCCGCCAAGACCCAGAGCGTCTGCCACTTCTGCATATCTTGCCAGTGTGTGGGGATGATCATACTGTGAGAAGGTACCCATCTTAACAGGTGCTTCAGCCGCATTGAAACGGAGAACCTGTTCAAGCATGAGAGCATTTGCCACACCGTGAGCTACATGGTGGAAAGCACCGAGCTTGTGAGCCATTGAATGGCATACACCCAGGAAAGCATTTGCAAATGCCATACCTGCCATTGTTGCCGCATTGGCCATCTTTTCACGTGCTTCCACGTCTGTCTGTCCGTTATCGTAAGCACGGGGAAGATACTTGAAGATCTCCTGCAGTGCCTGTTTTGCAAGTCCGTCTGTATAATCGGTAGCCATAACCGAAGCATAGGCTTCAAGCGCATGGGATACAGCATCGATACCCGAAGCTGCGGTAAGTCCCTTGGGAGCGCTCATATGGAAATCGGTATCGATGATCGCCATATTGGGAAGGAGCTGATAATCTGCAAGAGGATACTTGATACCGCTTTCCTGATCTGTGATAACTGCAAAAGGTGTAACCTCGGATCCTGTTCCGGCTGATGTGGGGATGGCTACGAAGTAGGCCTTTTCTCCCATCTTGGGGAAGGTATAAACTCTCTTACGGATATCAATGAATCTCATTGCCATATCCATGAAATCTGCTTCGGGATGCTCATAGAGTACCCACATGATCTTACCTGCGTCCATTGCGGAACCGCCGCCGAGAGCGATGATGGTATCGGGCTTAAAGGAACGCATAAGCTCTGCACCTGTCTGTGCACATGCAAGAGTCGGATCGGGAGCAACATCAAAGAAGGTCTCATGAACGATACCCATTTCGTCCAGTTTTTCCTCGATGGGCTTTGTATAGCCATTGTTGTAAAGGAAACTGTCTGTTACGATGAAGGCACGCTTCTTGCCCATTACTGTTCTGAGTTCGTCAAGAGCAACAGGCAGACATCCCTTCTTCATATATACCTTTTCGGGAGCACGGAACCAAAGCATGTTTTCTCTCCTTTCAGCCACTGTCTTAATATTTAAAAGATGCTTTACACCTACATTTTCCGAAACGCTGTTTCCGCCCCAGGAGCCGCAGCCCAAAGTAAGGGAAGGAGCAAGTTTAAAGTTGTAGAGATCGCCTATGCCTCCATGAGAGGAAGGTGTGTTGACAAGCACACGGCAGGTCTTCATACGGCTCTGGAACTCATCCAGCTTAGCCTGCTCGGTCTGAACGTTTAAGTAAATGGATGATGTGTGACCGAAACCGCCGTCTGCAATGAGATGTTCAGCCTTTGCAAAAGCATCCTGAATATCTTCGGCTTTATACATGGCAAGAACGGGTGAAAGCTTCTCGTGAGCAAATTCTTCGCTGATGTCTACGCTCTCAACTTCGCCGATAAGCACCTTTGTTCCCGCAGGAACGGTAACACCTGCGATCTCAGCGATCTTTGCGGCTCTCTGTCCTACGATCTTTGCATTCAATGCGCCGTTTATCAAAATAGCCTTACGTACTTTTTCTGTTTCTTCCGGATCAAGGAAGTAGCAGCCTCTGTCTGCAAACTCCTTCTTAACGGCAGCATATACGTTCTTGTGAACGATGACAGACTGCTCGGAAGCGCAGATCATACCGTTATCAAAGGTCTTGGAGTGGATGATGGAGTTAACCGCAAGAATGATATCTGCGGACTCATCGATGATAGCGGGAGTGTTTCCTGCACCGACACCAAGAGCGGGCTTTCCGGATGAGTAAGCTGCCTTTACCATTCCGGGACCACCGGTGGCAAGAATGATATCAGCCTCTTTCATAAGAAGGTTTGTCATATCCAGTGAAGGAACATCGATCCAGCTGATGATGCCTTCGGGAGCTCCTGCCTTTACCGCAGCTTCCAGCACGAGTTTTGCCGCTGCGATGGTGCATGCCTTAGCTCTGGGATGAGGGCTTATGATAATGGCATTTCTTGTCTTAAGTGCGATAAGTGTTTTAAAGATCGCAGTGGATGTGGGGTTGGTGGTGGGAATAACTGCCGCGATGACACCGATGGGCTCCGCGATCTTCTTCATTCCGTAGGCCTTATCCTCTTCCACAACTCCGCAGGTCTTTGTATCCTTGTAAGCATTGTAAATGTACTCTGCTGCATAGTTGTTCTTGATGACTTTATCTTCAACGATACCCATGCCTGTCTCTTCAACAGCCATCTTTGCAAGAGGGATCCTCGCTTGGTTTGCTGCTATCGCAGCTGCCTTAAAGATTTCGTCTACCTGTTTCTGGGTGTAGGCAGAAAAGATCTTCTGTGCCGCTTTTACTTCGGCGATGGTTTTTTCCAGTGTTTCAACACTGTCAACTATTGTTCTTTCCTTGTTTTCCATAGATACCTCCTATTGTCGGTTATGATCCAGAGATGTTTTTCTTTCTGCCAACAATATAGCATCCAAAACTTTGTTAAAAAATTATCAATTTCACATACCTATTATATTAAATTTGATATATCCTTCTCCGAATTCCCTGATTTTGAGCCTTTGGGGACGGGGTTAGGGGTTCATTTTTTGAACCCCTAACCCCGTCCCCAAAGGGTCAAAAAAAGCCGGACAGATTTTTTCTGTGTCGGCTCCTAATTTAGTGATGTTAAAGCTGTTACCTTCCGCCCTTTCGGGGTATATCATTTTATATCATTCTCAGTCGAAGTTCTCTCTCTTCACCCTGCAAAGTTCTGTGATAAATGCCTTGTCCAGATCAGTCAGTTTGTAGTCTTTTTTATATATGAGTACATCCTTGTATATCTTTTTATTTTCATAACACTCTCTTTGAATAAGACCGTATCTGTTAAGAAGCTTTTGAGGGATAAGGGATACCCACATGAAGGTTTCATGGTTCTCATCCAGAAGTTCAAACTGACTTGCCCTTTCAAAGACATATATCCTCTTGTCCATATCCGGCAATTCTTCCTTTTTAACTTCGGATAAAGCCAAGGACGGAACATAGGGATCTGCATGGGCGATCTCAATATGATCTCTCAGATCCGCAAAACTGATCTCGGAGAGCTTTGCCAGTGGTGATTGTTTACTCATCACCAGGTCATATTTAAACTTGGTTATGAGCTCATAGGTCAACCCTTTACTTTCAAGCATTTCCTTATAATACTTGTCAAACTGCTCTGCATATCTGATTATTCCCATCTGGTAGTTCTGTTCAAGAACATTCTTTATGGCGCGCAAGGCATTGGTCTCTTTATAAAAGATCTCAAATTCCCTTTCGTTTAAAAGATTGTTTGAAAATGATGCAAAGGCTTCCGCTATATAACTGGCTCTGGGAACGGACACGGAAAACTTCTTCTTGTCCTCATAGCCTTTTTTAAACATATTTTCGGCTATATCCACCTGCTTTAAGATGCTCCTGGCATATTTCAGGAATTCTTCTCCTTCCAGAGTAACCTTCATGCCCTTGGGAGACCTTTCGAAGATACTTACTCCCAGGGATGATTCCAATTCCTTAATGGAACGGCTTAAGTTGGGCTGATCCATATAGAGTTTTTCCGCTGCCTTATTTATTGACCCGCAGGCTGCTACTTCAATAGCATATTTTAAATAAAGTAAGTTCATAGGTTAACCTCGAAAATTACCCCAAAAAAGAGGAGAAGCCCATCAGAATGGGGAGGGAAATAACTGATGGGCTTGATTTATGAAAAAAATCTTGTAAGCTATTTAATTGTGTTGTTCTTTCAACGATGGCAATTATAAACCTCTATTTTTAAGATTGCGTGTAAAAAAAGTGAACAATCTGTTAACATTTTAACAGATTGTCCGGAGATAAAGAAATAACGGTTTACTTAAATAATCTTTTGTTTGTGATGATGATCAAAGCACTCAGAGGGATAGTGAAAAGTGCCACAGCGAAATCTCCTTCGTTGGCAGCAAGACCGATCACTGATGCTGCAAGAAGAGCTGCTCCTGCTGCTTTCTGAACAAGAAGATATCCTAACTTACTGAGCTTAACCTGCTTTGATGCTTCAGGTTTATATTCTCTGATATTGGAGATACGATGATTTCTCTCCTTGATCTCTTTAAGTGCTGCATTGTATCCTGCGATATAGGCTTCATCGTATAAGCTCACTGTCTGTGTCATAATTTATCTCCTTATCTAAAACCAAATGATCTTTGAACTCCTTGTTACCCTCTTGGGAATCTGACTGTCCGGAAGTTCATTTACCGCTTTTCTTTACGCGATCATAATAACACCATGTCATGGGGAAATTTCTCCGCATCCCGTCCGTCAGTTCAAAACTTTTCCGAATATTGCCAGCTCATCATCTTCCCTGATATTTATCGGCTTATAGTCCGGATTTAATGATATCAGGCTCACTCCTTCGGGACTTTTTTGAAGTTTTTTGCAATATGCATTTCCGTTAAGGAAAAAGATACCGATCTCTCCGTTTTCCAGACTCTCACATCTCTTGATCCAAACCGTCTGTCCGTTACTGTAACGGGGCTCCATACTGTTGCCTTTGATCCTGATACCGAAGTCGGCAGCCATGGAAACTTCATCTCCCACCTCAACCTCGGTGTAATCCTCTCCGTCAAGGAACTCACCTGTTCCTGCGGATGCGGGCAGGTTATAAAGTTTAAGGATCCTGGTGGGTCTTTTGATCTCGGAAACAGGAACGATATTCTTTTCTGTCTTGGCAGATCTGCGGATTTCACTGATCTTGACCGTCCTGTCAGCTCTTTTGACCTCGTCGATCTTATCCGTCTTCCCGGATCTATTGAACTTGCCCGAATTCTTTTCTGTATCTTCCCTTTTCTCTCTGAATTCCTCCGAAAGAAGCAAAAGTGAAATATACTCGGACGCTTTTTTCCTGCCTTCTTCATTCAATCCCGCAAAAGCCTCGATACCCACGATGTCTTCATTTTCAAATTCACCGTAAATATTTTTTATATCAAGAACCTTACATATGGCCAGAAACTGTAATGCATTGGGAATGCTCACATCCTTTTCCCAGGAACTTACGGAAGCCACCGAAGGGTTAAACCCGAAGGCCTTAAGTCTTTCGGCCAGTTCACCCTGAGAAAGCCCTGCAGCTTTTCTGTTCTTTGCAATTGTGGCTCCGATCTTCTCCATAGCATCCTCTCTGCTCTTTATATCTTGCATTATATCAATTTTAAATTGAATGTCAAGCATTTTTTCAATTTAAAATTGAATTTTATGATCTTCTTAGTTACAATTCACAGATATGCAAGCAGTCAAAACTCCGAAAGCTTGCTTTCAAAGAGTTTTAGCTGCTTGTATATTCTGCGTAGCGGTAACGCCCCCGCCCTCATGAGCAAGTAGCAAAGCGGATTGCGAATGCATGGCTGTGGGCTTGTGAACTGTAACATAATCTTCTTTAAGTTTTTTTATACAATTAAAAATAGTTTGACATTTTAAAGCTGAAATGCTATTATTACAGACTGTAGGGCAATTGTGTCCCACATAGATTTATTTATATTTTTTGGAGGATTTCAGAAATGCATAAGGGTACTGTTAAGTGGTTTAACAACCAAAAGGGCTATGGCTTCATCTGTGACGAAGAGGGCAAGGACGTTTTCGTTCATTACTCAGGTCTCAACATGGAAGGCTTCAAGTCTCTTGAAGAGGGCCAGGCTGTTATGTTCGATGTAACTGAAGGTGCTAAGGGACCTCAGGCAACAAACGTTACAAAGTGCTAATCAATTAAGCTTTTCAATGTACCTTTTTCAATATAAACGATATTTATATAGGAAACAGTTATATTGTGAACTAAGTTTGAGGAGACAAAAAAAGGAACGCAAACGCGTTCCTTTTTCTGTTGCCAAAATATATACCTTAAATAAATGATCAAAGTGTGGCTGCCCTGTCTCTCACCAGCTTGTCGAAGTTGATGATCTTATGCTCATACTCCTTATTCATAAACTCGGAATGAAGCATGAAATCCGCAGTGGCCTTGGTGTTTGCAATGGGAATATCGTAAACCGCAGCTATCCTTAAAAGAGCTTTTACATCAGGATCATGAGGCTGAGCGGTAAAGGGGTCGGAAAGGAAGATAACGAAATCCACTTTACCCTCTACGATCTTGGCGCCGATCTGCTGGTCTCCTCCCAGAGGGCCGGAATTATAGGCACGTACGGGAAGTCCCGTCTTGTCGGTGATCATTCTTGCGGTGGTACCTGTTCCGCAAAGGAAATGGTGCTTTAAGATGTCCTTGTTTTCATTGCACCACTCAATAAGCTTCTGCTTCATGCCATCATGAGCGATAAGCGCAATGTTCTTCTGTCTTCCGATGGTCATTGTGATAAATTCATTATCCATAGAATTACCCCACAAAATATATTTTTCATAATGCAGTGAATGATCTCACTTTCGCCCATTATAACCGTTTTTTTCGGTGCTGACAAGTATCCCAACTTTGATATTGCATTTATGTGTTCATCCGTGCTAAAATACGAGTTTAGAGTACAGAATATGAAAGGAAAAATTATCATGACTCAGTCAAGAACCCACAACTGCAACGAACTCCGTCTTGCAAATGCCGGCGAAAAGGTCACACTGGTCGGATGGTTCGAAAACATCCGTAAAGTCAGCAAAAATCTTGGCTTCGTTATCTTACGCGATTTCTACGGCACAACCCAGCTCGTGATCGAAACCGAAGAGATGATGGCGATAATCGACAGCCTCAACAAAGAGACTACCATTTCTGCCACAGGTATCGTAAGAGAACGTTCCTCCAAGAACAAGGACCTGCCCACAGGCGAGATCGAAGTCGTTCCCGAGAAGATCGAAATCCTCGGCAAGTGCAGATACAACGCGCTTCCTTTTGAAATAACAAAGTCAACCGAAGCAGACGAAAACACCCGTCTTAAATATCGTTACCTTGACCTCAGAAATCCCGAGGTTAAGAAGAATATCGTGATCAGAAGCCAGATCGTGTCAGAGCTCAGAAATGCTATGACCGCTCACGGTTTCCTGGAGATCACCACTCCCATCCTCACTGCTTCTTCTCCCGAAGGTGCAAGAGATTATCTTGTTCCCGCAAGAAATCATCCCGGAAAGTTTTATGCACTTCCCCAGGCACCTCAGCAGTTTAAGCAGCTTCTTATGACAGCAGGCTTTGATAAGTACTTTCAGATCGCTCCCTGCTTCCGTGATGAGGATGCCCGTGCAGACAGAAGCCCGGGAGAATTCTATCAGATGGATATGGAAATGGCTTTCGCTTCACAGGAAGACATTTTCGCAGTTATAGAGGACGTGCTTCCTCCCATCTTTGCCAAGTACGGTGTTTACAAGACAGCCTCCAAGGCTCCCTTCGTACGCATCCCCTACCGTGAAGCCATGGACAGGTACGGTTCCGACAAGCCCGACTTAAGAATAGACCTGATCCTTCAGGATGCCACAAACGTAATGGCTGACTGCGGATTTGAGCCTTTTAAGGATAAGGTTGTAAAGGCTGTTGTTGTTGACAGACTGAACGCTACCCGTAAGCAGATCGATGCCATGATCGCAGATGTAGAAGTTACCACCGCACAGAAGACCTATTGGTTCCGTGTGGATGAGAACGGCGAGTTTGTAGGCGGTATCTCCAAATTCCTTGCAGACAGAAAGCAGGCTGTCATCGAAGCTCTCGGCCTTAAGAACGGTGACTTCGTAGGTCTTGCGGCAGGAGATCTTCTCACCGCGCAGAAGACCGCAGGCGTATTCAGAAAGCTTCTGGGTGCTGCCGCAGAAGGCCACATGGACAAGGAAAAGTATGAATTCTGCTGGATCGTAGACTTCCCTATGTACGAGATCGGTGAAGAATCCGGCGAACTTGAGTTCTGCCACAATCCTTTCTCAATGCCCAAGGGCGGTATGGAAGCTCTTAAGACTCAGAACCCTCTTGACATCCTGGCTTATCAATATGACCTGGTCGTTAACGGCGTAGAGCTCTCTTCCGGAGCTATCCGAAACCACGATCCCGAGATCATGATCGAAGCCTTCAAGCTGGTCCGTCTCGGTGAGGAAGATGTTAAGGCCAAGTTCCCCGCCATGTACAACGCATTCTGCTACGGTGCTCCGCCTCACGGTGGTATCGCTCCCGGCGTAGACCGTATGGTAATGCTGATCCTCGGCAAGGATGCCATCCGCGATGTTATCGCTTTCCCTATGAACAAGAATGCTCAGGACCTTATGATGGGTGCTCCCGCAGAGGTTACTCCCAAGCAGCTTGAGGAAGACCACATCGCCATCGTTATGCCCGAGAAATAGACAAAATAATAAAAGAGTCGCATGTGACAGCTCCCGTCAAACAGACAGTGACCTATCAACAGCGACTCTTTTTTTCTTATTTATAGGAGTGCTTTTTATTCATTTCTTCAGCCATTTCAATTATTCTGTCAAATTCCGGAGAATTCACCATGTTCATAAAATCCAGAAACAGCTTTATATCATATTCTTTATTGTCTTCTATCATCATGCTCAGAGCCGTTTCTTTATCAAAGCCCTTACGGTAAGGTCTGTCGGAGATAAGTGCCGCAAAGGCATCACAGATCTTAATGAATCTTGAAGAGTAAGGGATGTCATCCTCTCTCAGGTTATCCGGATAGCCGCTGCCGTCATAGCATTCATGATGGTGGTAGACCGCATCCACGATCTCCGGCGGATAATTGCATTTCCCCAGCATTTCTGCGCCAAGCTTGGCATGCATTCTCATGTGGCGCACCTCTTCAACATGAAGGGACTTCTTGTCACGTCCGTATATGCTCTGGGAAAGTCTGAGTTTCCCCACATCATGGACACAGGCCGCATTATAAATGGTTTCCGTAGTCTTTTCGTCCAGACCGATCCTTTCCGATAGCATCTTTACTATTTCCGCCACCAGCCTGCCGTGATCGATACTGTCCTCCAGGTCTTCGTTCACAACGCCCTTAAGGTCCAGAGTATAAAGAATATTTCTTATTTCCTTTTCCGAATCAAAAAGCATGATCTGTATTCCCCGTTCGTTTATATATCCGAAAAGAGTTTCCTCTTTCGTTCTATCATTTCATCGGTACGTTCCACGTAATCCTTGACGCTCTTCACGTTTTCCGTGCGTTCGATCTTCCTTACCTTGTACTCTCCGTCCTCGGCCTCGTTTAAAAATCCGCCTCCAAAGCATTCATCGCTCCTTACCAGCTTCGAAGATGCCCCGGGCCCGCAGGCTGCTATGGTGTGGCACTCTTCCATGATCAGCACATTGTAGAGACCTTCCTTACCCGGCTTTGCATAGCCCACATTTTCCAGATTGTCGGACATGTTCTTCTGTCTGTAAAGGTAGTAGGGTTCATATCCTTTCTCGGCCATGTACTTTTCTGCAGCCTCGGTCATGAGCCCTGTTTCCTTGCTCAAAGAATCCGCATAGGAATCCATTTCCGCATTGAGCCTTGCCGCTCTCTTAACCGCCAAAGTGTGGACTGTAATGGAATCCGGTTCCAGCTCGCCCACCTTTTCAAGGGTGTCCGTAAAGTCGGAAAGCACTTCTCCGTTAAGACCTGCGATCAGATCCATGTTGATATTGTCAAAGCCGCATTCCCGGGCCAGCTTAAAGGCATTTATAACATCTTCCACCGTATGCCGTCTTCCGATCAGATCCAGGGTCTTTTGCTGCATGGACTGGGGATTTACCGATATCCTGGTGATGCCTTCCTCTTTCATTGCCATCAGCTTTTCTCTTGTGATACTGTCCGGTCTTCCCGCCTCTATGGTCCATTCCCTTAAGTCCTTAAGATCAAAGCAGGCCTTTATCTTTCTTATTATCGCCCTTAACTGGTCGGCACTCATGGTAGTCGGCGTTCCGCCGCCAAAATATATGCTTATCAGCCTCTTGTTCTTCATCATGAGGGCTGTAGCCTCGATCTCCTTTAAAAGTGCTTCCACATAGGGCTCGGCATAGGCCTTGAACTTCTCATAGGGATAGGCCGAAAAAGAGCAATAAAGGCATATGCTTGGGCAAAAGGGTACGCCTATATAAAGGCTGTAGGTGTCATCAAAAGTGAGTCCTTCCAGAAGACGGCTCTCGTTTTCCGTGACCTTTAGCGCAAGTCTTGCCTTGGCGGGAGATGCCAGATACTCATTTTCATAATAGGAAATGATCTCTTTCGGAGAAAAACCTCTTAAGCGCATGTCCAGGACCTGCTTGGTGGGACGGACTCCCGTAAGGGTTCCCCAGGGAAGTACCTTGCCGGATATCTCGGACAACACCCTGTAAAGGGCACGATGAAGATGATTTCTGTACATCCTCCTGTCCGGATCTCCCTGATTTTGATAGGTGTTCTCATCCCTTTCGGAAAAATCCTCGCTTGCACCGGCCTTCCTGCCATATATTTCCGCGTCGATGGAAAAAGCTTCATCCTCAAGAAGGAAGTTCACACGACCCACGGTTTCAGGCACGTCTATCTGTCCGTGCCCGCGTTTTATCCTGGCTTCTTCCCGCTTTTTTTCCTCTTCCGCCTCATCAATGTTTATTGTTTTTATATCGCACTCTCTAAAAAAGGCTTTAATCAGCGGTCCTATATCCTGCGCGTAATCCAAGCCTTTTAAGTAAGCATATATCTGCTTCATTATCCCATTGTTCTTTCGACATCAACAACTCCTTCTATCATACGGAGCTTTGTGATCAGGGTGGTGAGCTGGTCCGTACTGGACACTTCAAAGCCCATGGTGATGGTGGCTGTACCGCCCTTACTTACACGGCTGTTGATGTTCATCATATCGATCTTGTTTTCCGTCATGACCTTGGAAATATCAAGGATCATGCCGCTTCTGTTGGTTGCATAAACGTTGATCTCGGCAAAGTAGTTGCCCTTCTGCTTGTCGCCTTCATTCCATTCGGCACTAACGAGACGCATCCTCTCTTCGTCCGTGGCATTTATAACATTCACGCAGTCAGTCCTGTGAATGGATATGCCTCGTCCTCTGGTAACAAAGCCCACGATCTCATCTCCGGGAACGGGAGAACAGCATTTGGAGAAATGTACCGAAATGTCGCCCGCGCCCTGAACCACAATACCGGATTTTGCTTTAACTTCCACCGGTTTCTTGGTGTTCCTGATCTCGGCAACGGATTCAAGTACCTTTTCATCCGTGATCTCACGTTTTTTCTTCTTTTCCAGTTCCTCAAGAAGGCGATTTACTATCTGTCCTTCCTTCAGACCTCCGTGGCCTATGGCAGCCAGCACGGAATCCCAGTCATGGAAACCGTACTTGTGCATGGTCACATCCATGAATTCCGCTTTAAGGATCTCCTGGGGATTGATGCCCTTGGTCTTGCAATAGGTCATCATAAGTTCCTTGCCATGGATGACATTGTCTTCCTTAAGCTCTGTCTTAAACCACTGATTTATCTTGTTTCTGGCCTGTCCGCTCTTTACTATGTTCAACCAGTCACGGCTGGGTCCCTTTGAGTTCTGGGAGGTGATGATCTCGATCCTGTCACCGTTCTTGATCACATAGTCCATAGTAACCAGCTTGCCGTTTGCCCTTGCTCCCACCATCTTATTTCCCACTGCGGAGTGGATGGAGTAAGCGAAGTCTACAGGAGTAGAGCCTGCAGGAAGCGTCTTTACGTCTCCTGTAGGGGTGAAACAGTAAACCGTATCCGAAAAGAGATCCAGGTCCGATTTAACGTTGGAAAGAAACTCCTTGTTATCCGACATTTCCTGCTGCCATTCAAGGATCTGACGGAGCCATGCCATCTTCTCCTCTTCCTTGGCATCGGATCTGACACCGTTTTGAGCTTCCTTGTACTTCCAGTGAGCTGCGATACCGTATTCAGCCACCTTGTGCATTTCCATGGTACGGATCTGTACTTCGAAGGGTAGTCCGTTATGGGCGATAAGGGTGGTATGCAATGACTGGTAATTGTTTGCCTTGGGCATTGCTATATAATCCTTAAAACGACCCGGTATGGGTTTATACATCTCATGTATTATACCGAGGGCGGCATAGCAGTCCTTTACCGTATCCACGATTATACGGATGGCATATAAGTCATATATCTGATCCAGGGTCTTGTCCTGGTTTTTCATCTTTTTGTATATACTGAAGAAGTGCTTGATCCTGCCGTCGATCTGAGCTTTGATCTCGCCCTCTTCTATCTTCTCCGCGATCTCATCGATACGTTCGTCAATGAACTTCTCCCGATCGCTCTTACGCATGGCGATCTTCTCTTCCAGATCCGCATATACTTCCGGCTCTATTATCTTAAGCGAAAGATCATCCAGTTCTATCTTGATGCGGCTGATACCGAGACGCTGGGCAAGAGGTGCATATATGTCCATGGTCTCATGGGCCTTCTCCAATTGCTTGGGAACAGGCTGATACTGCATAGTCCTCATGTTGTGCAGACGGTCCGCCAGCTTTATCATGATCACACGGATATCCTTGGCCATTGCCAGGAACATTTTTCTAAGGTTTTCAGCCTGAACCTCCACCTTATCCATGTCATAGTTCAACTGGGTCAGTTTGGTAACACCGTCCACCAGAAGAGCTATCTCATCTCCGAATTCAGCCTTGATCTCTTCAAGAGTGGTATCCGTATCTTCCACCACATCGTGAAGTATCCCTGCGGCTATGGTCTCCTTATCCAGCTCGAGCTCGGCAAGGATAATGGCCACACAAAGGGGATGGATTATGTAGGGCTCTCCGGATTTTCTCTTTTGATCTTTATGTTTTTCCGAAGCCAGCTCATAGGCTTTTCGGATGATACCCAGATCTGTCAGACTTCTGTAGGCCCGGATCTCCTTTTCCAATCGCGCAAAAAGCGCCTCCGGATCGGTAAAATCCGAAGGTGTGGAGAATGATTTCTCGCTGATGGGCTTTTTAAGCACGTATTTGAATTCTTTTTTGTCCGTTTCAGCCATTGACACTCCTGATGTATTTAAGATCAAAGTCAGTTAGGATCACTTTATTTTCCGGGGTACTTAACAACAGAATCCACATTGTAGCCCTTAAGACGCTCACGTCCGTTCAAGCCTTCAAGTTCCATAAGGAAAACGATCTTAACTACCTTGCCGCCCAGACGTTCAATGAGCTTGATGATAGCCTCAATGGTACCGCCTGTTGCAATAAGGTCATCAACAATAATGACTCTCTGACCGGGCTTGATGGCGTCCTTGTGCATTTCAAGAACCGCAGAACCGTATTCCAGGTCATATGACTGCTCGATGGTCTCGCAGGGCAGCTTACCCTTCTTACGTACGGGTACAAAGGACTTGTGCATATTGTAAGCCACGGGAACTCCAAAGATGAATCCTCTGGACTCGGGTCCTACAACGATATCAAAATCCTCATTCTGAACAAGGCCCTCCAGCTTATCCACAGCAAGACGGAGTCCGTCGGGATCCTGGATGACACTTGTCACATCCCTGAACATGATACCGGGTTCCGGAAAATCAGGTATGGTTCTTACATAATCGGCAACTGTTTTCATTCTATCTACCTCCATATCATCAGCCAAAGTACAATGACTGAGATCATAGCCTGTATTATTGTAAATCTGTAAACCGTTTGGGTATTGGACCAGTTGAGATTCTTTCTCACATGATCGTGTAACGGTGTTCTGACGTTTTTAAGTATCTTTATCTTAAGGAATCTTCCCAGGAAGAGTTTTACCAGTCCCAGCCCTCCGTCCAGGAGGAACACAAGGCCGAAGAAGATCCAAAGGAAAGGACTTCTGCTTTTCAATGCAGCTATGGCAATGATCGTACCCATGGCTCTTGAGCCCGCATCCCCCATAAGCACTGTGCTGGGATGCGCATTAAAAAGAAGATAAGCCATAAGGCAGGCGCAGAAAAGACCGAGTACGTAGGGATAGTCCGAACCGCGTCCCATTATCATATCAAAAACTATAAAAGATCCCAGGGTAACGATACCGAGAGTAGCCGAAAGTCCGTCAACCCCGTCGGTACAGTTGGTAACATTAATGGAAAGCCATATGATGCCCACAGATATAAGTGCATATAGCCACACAGGGATCTCAACGGTTATACCGGGTAATGCAAAAGATACTGCGGTGCCGTTTTCAAATATCATAACCGAAGTAATGCCTACGGCTGTAAGGAGGTCAAAGATCGCCTTTTTGTAATCCTTCCAGGGTTTATCCGAAGCGTCATCCAAAAATCCGGTAGCCATGGCAAAAAGGATAAACAGCAGATAGGCACAGGATTCCGTGCTCTGTACATTAAATACACAGGCAACCACGGTAAAAACACATACAAAGATGATACCTGCTCCTCTGACCTTACCTTCCGAAAGTGCCCCTTCCACGGCGAATTTTCTTCCATGGTCTCTGGGCAGCTTGTTCCCGAAAAGCCTGATCATTAAGACCGTAAGAAAAAATGCGGCACCAAAACCTGCGGCATGTAATATTCCTACATTGGAAAACAGCAATTCAAGCATATTTTATCATTCCTTTTCCAACAAAAGATTATCATAGGTGGTATAAGTGAACTCTATATCAAAGCAGGTCTGTTCTTCCGATTCCTCCACCATCTTCCAGTTATCTTCCGAATCCAGATCCGGAAAGAAAGTATCCGCCACATATTCGTAATTGATCCTGGTCACATAGGCCTTCCTGCACTGCTCGTACAAAGCCTTGTAGATCTGACCGCCTCCGATCACGAAGATATCCTCTTCCGCCGAAAGTTCTCTTGCTTTTTTAAGAGCTTCATCAATACTGTGGGTCACAATAGCTCCATGGCCGTCATAATTCTTTTTGGTGGTTATAACGATATTGTTCCTGTTAGGAAGAGGCTTTCCGTCACGAAAGCTCTCAAGAGTACGTCTTCCCATGATAATGGTCTTTCCCGTGGTCATTTCTCTGAATCTCTTTTTGTCCCCGGGTATGCTGACCAACAAACCATTATTATAACCGATTCCCCAGTGTTTATCAACCGCAACTATTAAATTCAAGGTTGCATCCTCCTTTTTCCTTTAAGTGATCAGATGGCTACAGGTATGTTCTTGATCTGCTCACCCGTAACATAGTTTTCCAGCTTTACATCCTCGGGCGTAAAGTCGTAAAAATGCTTCACCTCCGGATTCAGCCACAGAGTGGGGGCTTCGTGCTGCTCTCGTGAAATGAGTTCCTTTACCAATTCCACATGCCGGTCATATATATGCGCGTCGGCTATAACATGAATAAATTCTCCCACCTCCATATCGCACTCTCTGGCGATCATGTGAAGCAGAACTGCGTATTGGCACACGTTCCAGTTGTTGGCTGTGAGCACATCCTGGGAACGCTGGTTTAAGATACCGTTAAGTATCAGCTTGTCGTGGCCCTCTTTCTTGGTCACATTAAAGGTCATACTGTATGCGCAGGGATAGAGCTTCATGTCATGCAGATCCGCATGGACATAGATGTTGGTCATTATCCTTCTGCTGTAGGGATTGTTTTTCAGGTCCCAAAGTACGCGGTCCACCTGATCCATCATCCCTTCCTTGTATTCGTGTTTTATCCCCAATTGATAGCCGTAAGCCTTTCCGATGGAGCCGTTCTCGTCGGCCCACTGATCCCAGATGTGGCTGTTCAGTTCCTTAATATTATTGGATTTCTTCTGCCATATCCACAAGATCTCATCCGTTGCGGATTTAATGGCGGTTTTTCTCAACGTAAGTGCGGGAAATTCCTTTGACAGGTCATATCTGTTCACGACCCCGAATTTTTTAATAGTATAGGCCAGAGCGCCGTCTTCCCAATGAGGGCGCACCTTTTCTCCCATGGTATTTGTTCCGTTTTCAAGAATGTCCCTGCACATCCCCACAAATACTTTGTCCGCGTAGCTCATACATTTCCCTCCCATAACTGAATATCTGCGTCATTAACAAGTCCCAAAACTTAGAATGCGGGCGGTAAAATACCGCCCGCATTTTATCTCATGCAAATGAAATTATCTGTTTCTGTCGGCAAAGCCCTTAATGCTGGATGCGTTGGCATACTTCATAACATCATTGTCTTTTATGACGATAAGAGTAGGTGCCTGCATGATACCGTATTTTCCAACAAGTTCCTGATTTTCCTCGGCATCGATCACTTCATAGTGATAATCTCTCAGGAATTCTTTTGCCATTTTGCAGTTGGGGCAAGTCTTTGTAGTGAAAAGATACATCTTTTCGTCACTTTTTGCAACCCCATCAACCTTAATTTCCACCATTCCGTCATTATCTGTCGATTTTGCCGTCTCGGGAGCGTTCTTGATCTTTGAGCCTGCTATATCATATACGACTCTGTTCTTGTATTCCTGGCTCTTACCTTCGTTCCAGTTCTGAACAGGGCGATAATAGCCGGTGATACGGCTGTAGACTTCAGCCTTTTCTCCGCATACGGGACAAGTGTAATGCTCGCCGGAAATGTATCCGTGAGTCTTGCAGACCGAATAGGTGGGAGACATTGTATAGTAAGGCAGCTTGTAATTCTCGGCAATTGTACGTACCAACTTTGCTGCAGCCTTCCAGTCGGGAAGTCTCTCTCCCAGGAATGCATGGAATACTGTTCCTGAAGTATAGAGTGTCTGGAGCTCATCCTGAACGTCGAGAGCTTCGAAGATATCTCTGGTGCTGTCAACAGGAAGATGTGAGCTGTTGGTGTAATAAGGTGTATCGCCGGGTTTGCCTGCTGTGATGATGTCGGGATAATGCTTCTTGTCATGCTTTGCAAGACGATAGCTTGTGGATTCTGCAGGAGTAGCTTCAAGGTTATAAAGGTCTCCGTACATCTCCTGATAATCGCTTAAGCGCTCTCTCATGTGGTTCAGGGTCTTCTTTGTGAACTCCTGAGCCTCAGGGCTGTTAAGATCCTTACCCAGCCACTTGGCATTGAGGCAGGCCTCGTTCATTCCCACAAGTCCGATGGTGGAGAAGTGGTTTGCAAAGGTTCCAAGATATCTCTTGGTGTAAGGATAAAGTCCTTCGTTAAGAAGCTTGGTGATAACATCTCTCTTAACCTTAAGAGAACGTGCTGCGATGTCCATCATATGGTCGAGACGTGCAAAATAATCTTTTTCATCGGTTGCAAGATAAGCGATCCTGGGCATGTTGATGGTTACAACGCCAACAGAACCTGTGCTCTCGCCGGATCCGAAGAAACCGCCGGTCTTCTTTCTGAGTTCACGAAGATCGAGGCGCAGACGGCAGCACATGGAACGTACGTCACTGGGCTGCATATCGGAATTGATATAGTTGGAGAAGTAAGGTGTTCCGTACTTCGCTGTCATTTCGAAAAGGAGTTTGTTATTCTCTGTCTCGCTCCAGTCAAAATCCTTGGTAATGGAATAGGTGGGGATGGGATACTGGAATCCGCGTCCGTTGGCATCACCCTCGATCATGATCTCGATGAATGCCTTGTTGACCATATCCATTTCCTTCTTACAATCCTTGTAGCAGAAGTCCACTTCTTTTCCGCCGATGATGCAGGGAAGGTTTGCAAGATCGTTGGGAACCGTCCAGTCAAGGGTGATGTTCGAGAAAGGAGCCTGTGTTCCCCAGCGGCTGGGAGTGTTAACGCCGTATACAAAGGACTGGATGCACTGCTTAACCTCTTTGTAAGGAAGGTTGTCGATCTTTACAAAAGGTGCAAGATAGGTATCAAAAGAAGAGAATGCCTGTGCTCCGGCCCATTCGTTCTGCATGATGCCCAGGAAGTTAACCATCTGGTTGCAGAGAGTGGAAAGGTGGCTTGCAGGGGAAGATGTGATCTTTCCGGGAATTCCTCCCAGTCCTTCTTTTATAAGCTGCTTAAGAGACCAGCCTGCACAATAGCCTGTAAGCATGGACAGATCATGAATGTGGATGTCTGCATTCCTGTGTGCGCTTTCGATCTCCTGATCATATATTTCGGACAGCCAGTAATTGGCAGTGATGGCTCCGGAATTGTGAAGGATAAGACCTCCCACGGAATATGTAACCGTAGAATTCTCCTTTACTCTCCAGTCCTCTTCCTTTACATAGCTGTTAATGGTGTCTTTATAGTCAAGAATAGTGGACTTCATGTTGCGGATACGTTCTCTGTTTTTACGATAGAGGATGTATGCCTTGGCTACGTCGGTGTATCCGGTCTGCTCAAGTACATGCTCGCAACTGTCCTGAATATCTTCCACAGTGATGGTTCCATCCTTCACCTTATCCTGGAAATCACTGGTTACTCTCAACGCAAGAAGATTGATGATATCTTCATTATAATTTTTCTGTGTGGCTGTAAAAGCTTTTGCAAGAGCGCCCGATATTTTGGAAATATTAAAATCTGTTATTTCCCCATCCCTTTTTACTACACTGATCATTTCGTTCTCCTTTCGAGTCTTTATCGGAAACTTTTGTTCCTGTTGCCTTCTGCAACGCTCTGAAATCGATTTTAGCAAACCACAGTGGTTAAGTCAAGAGGTAAATAACAAAATATAGAAGCTGTTCTTGACTCCCACCACAACATCTTGCGTAAGAAGGCCGCTGATTTATATTTCGGACATAAATATAAAAAATATAAGAAAAAAATTAAAAATGCCCTTTTTTCGCGGATTACTCACTTGTAGAAAAAAAGAAAAGAGTAACATTCGCTACTCTTTCTATTTTATATTTTCCACAATAATTAGTTTGATGTTATATTAACAAATACCATATGTAGTGTTTCAATTTTTTAAGACCGGTCCACATAGGCCTTAACATGGATACCGTCTTCCTTGTATTCTTCCGAGATGATCTGTCCATTCCTGCGTATCTTCTGGATCTCACCGGCTTCTGCAAAGGAAAATACCTTTTCTATGTAGTTTCTACTTTCCTTTATTATACGGTCCAGAACTCCCTTAAGTTCTTCTATGCCCGTACCTGTTTTGGCAGACCCCTTGATCACATAGTCTGCCCGCATATCTCTGAGCCTGAATTCTTCAGTCTCCGGTCTGTCACATTTATTAAAGAAGGTGATAAAGGTCTTTCCTTTGATCCCCAGCTTGTCCAGAGTTTCATAGGTTACTTCGATCTTTTTTTCATGGTCGGGATTGGAAGCATCCACCACATGTATGATGATATCCGAGTACTTGGCTTCCTCAAGAGTGGATCTGAAGGCATCCACAAGATGATGAGGCAGTTTTCTTACAAAACCTACCGTGTCTGTCATCAGTACCTTCTGCCCCGTTCCCAGGTCCAGTTCCCTGACTACGGGATCCAGTGTGGCAAAGAGCATGTCAGCCTCCAGTTCACTCGCTCCCGTGGCTTTATTTAACAATGTGGACTTGCCTGCATTGGTGTATCCCACTATAGCCGCAGAAGGGATATTGGCCTTTGTTCTCTGTGCTCTGGTCACATCTCTGGTCCTGACCACATTGTCCAGCTCGTTGTTAAGCTCAGATATCCTGTCTCTTATAAGTCTTCTGTCTGTCTCCAGCTTTTTTTCACCGGGACCTCTGGTTCCGATACCGCCACCCTGCCTCGAGAGACTTCTTCCCATTCCTATAAGGTGGGACTGCCTGTATTTGAGCTGTGCCAGCTCTACCTGTATCTTTCCTTCTCTCGTAAGTGCATGTCTGGCAAATATTTCGAGGATTATCTGAGTTCTGTCACAGATCTTAAGATCCAGGGCGTCCTCCAGATTACTTAACTGGGCGGGAGTCAGTTCATCATCACTTACTACGCCTGTAGCACCCAGTTCTTCCGCCATAATTCTTAGTTCCTCCACCTTCCCTTTTCCGAAATAGGTGGATTTATCTATGGCTTCCCTGTTCTGTATAAGGATACCTACGGTTTCTCCTCCCGCAGTTTTAACCAGCTCTTTAAGTTCGTTTATGGAATCTGCCGTGTCATCCGGTGAATTTTTCCCATTTTTATAGGTGTCCCCAAGGGAGACACCTATAAGTATAAATTTTTCAATTTCTTCTTTCAGTTCTATCATAACTTAGCTTTTTCTGCCTTCTGTTTAATGTATTCGTCGATGAAACGTCCCATCTTTGCCGACTCTCCCGAAAGCGCGGATACAACCTCGTTAACGGTCTCAAACTTCTCGGAGTTCTGAGCACACATAGCAGTGGTCTCTTCACTTGCAGCGGATATCTCTTCCGTAGCGGAGGACAGGCTGTTGATACTGTCTGTGATGATGGCATTGGTTTCAATGAGTTCGTTGGTCTTTCCGTTCATGTTATCGATAGCCTCATCCAGGCTGGAGAGACCGCCGGAGATCTTGTTAAAGTTCTCCTCAATGTCATGGATCATGGATATCTGGGTATTTATCTTTTCTATCATGCTGTCCATGGATCCTATGGTCTCGTTGGAGTTTTCATTCAATTTTTCAATGATGGCCTGAATGTTCTCTGTGGATGACTTGGTCTGCTCGGAAAGCACTCTGATCTGTTCCGCAACCACAGCAAAGCCTCTACCCGCTTCTCCTGCCCTTGCAGCCTCTATGGAAGCATTAAGTGCAAGCAGGTTGGTCTTGTTGGATATACTCTGAATGATACCGATGATCTTTTCCATGTCCATGGTATGATTGTGGAGTTCTTCCATGCTGGCTTTAACGGAATTGTTTTCCTGCTCCATGATCTCTGTCTGATTAACAACGTTCTTAACCAAAACGAAGCCTTCCTTAACGGAATCCGAGGAAATCCTGGCGATCTGTCCCAGATCATCAGAAACCTTGGCGGTTTCCTTAACTACCTTCTGGATCTTTTCGGTAGTACGTGCCTGCTCGTTTATACTGTTAAGAGTGGTTTCCATACCTGCCGCCACATCATTCATGGCAGTGGTAACGCCCTTTGTATCTTCGTTTACTTCTTCTACAAGAGCTGTAATGGACTGTACCGAATCATCGATCTTAGAACCGATGTTGGCAATGGCATCCATCATGGTCTCCTGTTCCTTTTCGTTATCAAAGATCTCTTCCAGTTGCTCCTTATTGGTCTGATTGCTGAGCATAGTGGTAAGTCCGAGACTGATATTCATGATGACGATGCACATGATCACTATCAGTGCACCTACAGGATCTTCTTTTACTCCCATAAGGTTACATACCACTGCGTTGATAACAGCTAATGCGATGTTTGCACCGGAAATGATGCCTATAAGTTTTTTGCTTCCGTACAGCATTACAGCTGCAGATACGGGGAAGATGAGGATGGTACTGCTTAAAGTCCCGGCCCTTATGGTGATAAATGTAAATGCCACATAGAAGATGGGCAATGCTATCTTCAGATATTTCCATTGCTCAAATGTAAACAGGAAATAGATCATCATAGACGTCAGGGTGGTAACTATGAGGATAATGGCCTCAAACACCAGTTCCTGAGACAATGTTCTACCGGTAATATACATGACAATGGTTACAATGAGCAATGCTACGTTGGAAGCATTTATCGCAAGATGAGTTGCAAGATTGGCTCTCTTGTTTTTCTTCTCTTCCAGATTCTTGGACTTGCGACGATTCTTAGTTACAGATGCCATAAAAACTACCTCCCATGATGTATAAACTTAACGTCCGATGCATGCACAGAATATCAGTTGTCCCAGGCATCGCGCTTTTATCTGCATTTTACACTGTCAGAGAGGTAGGTGTCAATAAATTCTGAAACTTTATCTAAATTTAAGTCTTTTTTCTGTATTTTTTAACAGCAAAATCACTCCGGGTCATACTTCTTCGTAACGATCTCATCAACTACCTGTTTAACGAAATTATTGAGGTCAACAGTAGTAGATTCCTGGCGTCCGTGCAATCTGAAGGTTACTGTATTCGCATCCTTCTCGTTGTTACCCAGAACGAGGATGTAGGGAACCTTTTGGATCTGTGCTTCTCTCATCTTGTAACCGAGTTTTTCGGCACGCTCATCCAGTTCTACTCTTACATTACGTACATAGAGCTCTTCGTATACCTTCTCGGCATATGCCATGAGCTCGGGATCGTCATTCTTAACAGGAAGCACTTTAACCTGTACGGGAGACAGCCAAAGAGGAAGATTGCCCTTGGTCTCTTCAAGGATGTATGCCATGAAACGATCGAGAGATCCCAGGATAGCTCTGTGAAGAACTACAGGTGTTCTCTTGTCTCCGTCGGAATCGATGTATGTAAGGTTAAACTTCATGGGAAGGCAGAAGTCCAGCTGACATGTGGAAAGCGTGTACTCATTTCCTACTGCCGGCTTAACGTTAACGTCAAGTTTCGGACCATAGAATGCAGCTTCGCCAATCTCTTCCGTATAGTCTATCTTCAGCTCATTGAGAACTTCTCTTAAAGCATCCTCAGCCTTGTTCCACATCTCGTCATCGGGATGATACTTCTTGGTATCCGCAGGATCACGAAGAGAAAGAACACAGCGATAATTTGTGATATTAAAATCTTTATATACTTCCTTTATCAGAGCAACAACGTTTGCAACTTCGTCCTTGATCTGCTCGGGTGTAACAAAGAGATGCGCATCGTTCTGGCAGAAGTGACGTCCTCTTTCGATGCCCTTAAGTGTGCCGCTGGCTTCGAAACGGAAATCGTGAGCGATCTCACCTATCCTGATGGGAAGCTCTTTATAGGAATGAGGACGGTTAGCATAGATCATCATATGATGAGGGCAGTTCATGGGACGAAGTACGAAGCTTTCGCCTTCTACTTCCATCGCAGGGAACATGTTCTCCTTATAATGATCCCAGTGACCGGATGTCTTGTAAAGATCAACCGTACCTACACAAGGTGTAAGGACGTGCTGATAGCCGAGCTTAAGTTCCTTGTCACGGATATAGTTTTCCAGTTCTCTCCAGACTGTGTATCCCTTGGGAAGGAACATGGGAAGTCCTCTTCCGATCAGGTCGTCTGTCATGAAGAGCTGCATTTCCTTGCCTAATTTACGATGGTCTCTTGCCTTGGCCTCTTCCAGTTCCTTAAGATAATCCTCAAGTTCCTCGGGAGTAGGGAAGCAAACACCGTATATTCTCTGAAGCACCTTATTGGATGCATCTCCCTTCCAGTAAGCACCGGAATGCTTGATGAGCTTAAAGTTCTTACAGAGCTTTGTATTTTCAACGTGAGGTCCGCGGCAAAGGTCGATATATTCACCCTGCTCATAGCATGTGATATTGCCGTCTTCAAGATCTCCGATCAGATCCAGCTTGTACTCATCGTTCTTAAAGAGTTCAAGTGCCTCTGCCTTGGAGATCTCCTTACGTACGATATACTTGCCTTCCTTGCAGACCTTCTTCATCTCTTTCTCGATCTTGGGAATGTCCTCATCGGAAATAACCTCATCGCCGAGATCCATATCGTAATAGAAGCCTTCGGCAACAACAGGTCCTACCCAGAATTTAGCCTGGGGATAAAGGCGCTTAACTGCCTGTGCCATTACGTGTGCGCAGGAGTGGTTAAGCATATGAAGTCTTTCTTCTTCTTTGAAATTAACCATTTTTTTCTCCTTTCAGATATATAACATGTTCGTTTCCCACCCGGAAGCCCTGCCCGATGAAAAAAAATAACCCTTGGGATATTACTCCCAAGGGTGCTATGCACGGTTCCACCTTGAATTTTTACTCAAGTTGTTATTAACGGAAAACAATCCGGCAATACTTATCGAAATTCGCTTCGTACGCAGCTCTGGAGTGGTATTCCGTCCAAATTCCGTAAGGTCTCTCACCAACCGGCCTCTCTCTGTGACTTCCTAAGAACGTACTGTCTCCGTCGTGGCTTTTGCTTCTATAAGGTCTGAAACAGCCTTTAATTTTTTGACATAATATCACAACAGTTCTTTAAATGCAAGCCCAAAATCACTTTCTTCTTACCTTTGTTTCGGGCTCGAATATAAAGGTAAAGGTGGTTCCCTTTCCTTTTTCGCTCTCAACCTTTATCTCACCGTTGTGTTTATTGCATATATTCTTGGCGATGGCCAGGCCCAGTCCGGAACCTTTGGCGTTCTGCCTGAGTTTGGATCTGTAAAACTTATCGAAGATATAGGGTATCTCCTCATTAGATATTCCTATACCTTCATCAGCAACAGAAGCATATATCTTGCTGTCACATTCCAGTCTGACATGAATGGTACTGCCTTCATTTGAAAACTTGATGGCATTGTCTATTATTACCAGGAACATCTGACGGAGTCTTTCGTAATCTCCCATCATGATGCAGGGGTCATCGCAGATCTTATAGTCTATGGTGATCCTCTTTTCCTCGGCCATTGTTCCCGCCGCTCTTACCAGATCGTTAAATACCTGTTTTAAGTTGACGGGTTCCTTTTCTATCTGAAAATCCGGATTCTGCATCTTGGAAAGGGTAAGAAGGTCTCCCACCAGTCTTTCCATTGCTATACTCTCGGCATTCATTCTCTGATAGTACTGCTTTATCTTATCCGGATCAGTAACCACACCGTCAACCAACGATTCGGTATATGCCCTCATTACGGTAATGGGGGTTCTGAGTTCATGGGAAACGTTGGCGAAGAAGTCCAGCCTCATCTGTTCCGCATTGTTCCGGTCGATCTCGTTCTGAGCAAGCTTCCCTGCCAGAAAGTCCATGGCTTCCGCCAGTTCTCCCAGCTCGTCCCTGGCATGTATGTCCGTTCTTGCATTGTAATCACCTGACGCAAGGGTAAGTGCCGTGGATCTGATGGAGGAAATGGGCTTTGTAAGCGCATTTACAAAAGGAATGGCAAAAGCAAAGGCTATGATGAGCGCTACCATCGAACTTATCAGTATCATCCTTGTGGTGGAAGCCACTATCTGTCTTTCGGCATTAACATCCATAAAGACAAAAAGAACTCCCGCGCACTCACCGTCATATCCCATTACAGGTGCACTTACGATAATGGTCGTACAGTCATGGCTGCTGGAATATCCCGTACCCGTTACCGGATAGAGGGAATCTATGGTGGCTTTGGTCATTTCACGCACCTTGTCCCTGTCCATTTCCGAAAGTCCGTACTGTCCCGTGAAGTTCTCTCCCAAAGGGATATTTGCTGAACTGTTGGATACGGTAACGGTGTCGAGACTGTCTATGTCCACAAGATACTGATAATAGGCAAACCAGGACTCATAATCGTTGGATGTAAAGCATGCGGAGCACTTCTGGGCAAGATTGATCGCCTTTTGCTTAAGATCGTCGGTGTTTGACCTGATCATGGTCGAATCATACATTCTCATGTAAAAAACACCGAGACTGATGGCAAAAATAGTGATAAGCGCCGCAAAACTGATGTAAGTCTTAAAAAACAGCTTACCGCTTCTCGGTATATTTACCGCTTTATTTTTTTCCATATTTCAATTCCCGTTATTTATCGTTCTTCTCAAACTTGTATCCCACACCCCAAATGGTAGTTATCTCCCAACCGGGATGCTCCAACTTGTCGATCTTGGACCTGAGTCTCTTGATGTGAGAATCCACGGTCCTGGATTCACCGTAATAATCCTGTCCCCAAAGGCTGTCAAGGAGGTTATCTCTGGTAAAGACCTTTCCGGGATTGGTGGCAAGGACCCACATGGTCTCTATCTCTTTCTTAGTGAGTTTAACATCCTCTCCGCCTATCTTACAGGTGTATTCTTCAATATTTATCTCAAGATTTCCCACACTGATGATACTGCTCTTGTCATTTCCGCTGTCAGTCTTGGAAAGCCTTCTGAGCACGGCTCTCACTCTTGCCATTACTTCGCTGGGACTGAAGGGTTTAACGATGTAATCGTCCGCACCGATATCAAGACCCATTATCCTTTCAAAATCCTCACCGCGGGCAGTGATAAGGATAACCGGGACATCGGACTTGGCTCTTATCTTTCTGCACACTTCAAATCCGTCGATCTTGGGCATCATAACATCAAGCAATACACAAATGGGATTGCTTGTAAGGAACATTTTATAAGCTTCGTCTCCGTCTGTAGCAATGACGGGTTCATAACCTTCTTTTTCAACGTATACGGATAAAACATCCGTAATATCGGAATTATCATCTGCGATCAGTATTTTCGCCATAACAATGATTACCTCCCATAGCAAGATTCTTTCTTCATCATTAAGTGAAAAACACACTTTTACCGATAAAGTATACCAAATCCACGTTATAAAATCAACTTTTCGAAAATCTAAAAAAAGCATTCTTTTGACATTCTTTTGCCAAAAATACAGATTATAATGCGATCGGATGTGGCACATAGTTATTTGGTTAGGAGGAAACAGCATGAAAGTTCGGAAATTGGTATATTCCATATTGACCTTCGGCATGGTTCTTTTCCTATTCATCTCTCTGCCTGTACACACAGTATATGCAGGGAATGCTCTTGAAGCAAAATTAAATATCAGTACGCAAAAGGTAGTAAAGGGTAAAACCTTTAATCTGCGGGTTTACAATCTCAAAACCAGCCAGACAGTGGTATTCAGCTCCTCTCGACCGGGAGTTGCAACTGTTGACCAGAGCGGTCTTGTTACCGGTGTGGACAACGGAACCGCCATTGTTACGGCTAAGATCTATGAGGCAGGTAAGCTTGTAACTACCTTGTCTTGCACTATTACAGTGGGGCCTCCCGCAATAGCGATCATGATCTCCAAATTAAGTCTCGAGCTTAAGGTTGGCGATCAGGCAAGATTGTCTTACATAGTCTTTCCCATCAACACGGCTGAAAAGCCTGTATACTCCAGCAACGATGAATCTGTTGCTTCAGTATCCCCCGGAGGAAGAGTATACGGTGAGGCGCCCGGTCAAACTCATGTCTTCTGCATGATCTCAAAGGGTGTTTATGCAACCTGTGAAGTCACGGTTAAACCCGCAGAAGTTGAAAGTGAGACTGAAGAGCCCGAAACTGCGGATAGCGTTCAGGATACTTCTCTCTCGGTTACCGAAGATAATTCCGTTTCCGAAGTTCCCGTTTCCGACGACTCCTCCGTTACAGAAGGCGTAGGCACAGTTCAATAAGCAAAACATTTAGCTACTGAATGACTAAACAGGCGAAGGAAGGCTTTAACGGCATTATTCAGATGATGTGGTGGTTACTCATACCTCATTCGATGTATCGGAATAACCTCAGCCAAACAATTCATAGCCAAAAAAAGACAAGCCCCCAAAAGGGACTTGTTTTTTTAATGAACCATTGGGGACGGGGTTAGTGGTTCATTTTATTACATTTCTCATATCATACATACCGGGCTTCTTCCCTGCCAGGTACTTGGCAGCTGCTACCGCACCCTTGCCGAATACCGCTTTGGAATAGGCTGTATGTTTTAGTTCTATAACTTCATCGGTACCGGCAAAGATAACTTCGTGCTCTCCCACTATGCTGCCGCCACGAACGGAAGAAATACCGATCTCTTTAACCGGTCTCTTTTCTCTTACCGAATGTCTGTCATATTTATATTCATATTCATTATTGAGAACAGAGTTAATGGCATCTGCCAGTGCAAGCGCCGTTCCGGAAGGTGCATCCACCTTCTGGTTGTGATGCTTCTCAACGATCTCGGGATCGAAGCCTTCTTTGCAAAGAATATCTGCAGCTTCGGCTATCAGCTTAAAAAGAAGATTTATGCCGAGAGACATGTTGGCAGATCTGAGGATAGCCAGATCCTTTGAAGCCTCTTTAATGCTTGCCAGCTCTTCTTCCGAATAACCTGTGGTGCAGAGTACGAGGGCATATCCTCTCTCCTTCGCCAGATTAAACATATCATTTTCCTTTAGACCATCGGGTCTGGTGAAATCCACCACAACTTCCGCAGGCACATCAACCTGTTTAAGATTCGAATAAACAGGATAACCATAGGTGTTATTTCCGGCTTTATCAACTCCCGCAACGATCTCGATCTCGGGATCGTCCTTAACGATCTCCGAAATGCTTCTTCCCATCTTGCCGTTACAGCCAAGTAAGATCATTCTTGTCATTATTTTATAACTCCCACTTTTCTAAGCTCGTTTTCCAGTCTTGCACGATTCTCGGGTTCCATCTCTGTAAGAGGCAGTCTCATGGGTCCTACGTTAAAGCCCATCATGTTGAGAGCAGCCTTTACGGGAATAGGATTTACCTCACAGAACAGAGCATTTATCAGAGGAAGGTACTTCATCTGAAGCTCTCTTGAGCCCTTGGCATCTCCTGCCATAAACTTTGCAACGATGTCATGGGTATCACGGGGAACCACATTGGAAAGTACGGAGATAACACCCTTAGCGCCTATGGAAAGGAGGGGTGTGATGAGTCCGTCTTCACCGGAATAAACATCAAAATCACCGTTCAGTCTGTTTAAGAGTTCCATGGTCTGGGGAATATTTCCGGTAGCATCCTTAACACCTACGATGGTATCATATTCCTTTGCCAGTTCTTCGATAGTAGCCGGAAGGATGTTCACGCCTGTTCTTCCGGGAATGTTGTAAAGGACGATGGGAACATCAACGGCCTTTGCCACTGCTCCGAAATGCTCCTTAAGGCCCTTTTGTGTAGCTTTATTGTAATAGGGAGAAACCAGCAGAACGCCGTCTACTCCTGCTTTATAAGCTTCTTTGGAAAGATAAACTTCCGTATCGGTACAATTGGATCCGGTACCTGCGATAACAGGTATCCTGTGTGCTGTTTTCTGTACCGCATATCTGATGCATTCAATATGCTCTTCATGTGTGAGGGTGGACGCTTCACCTGTCGTGCCGACGATGACTATGCAGTCCGTACCGTTGTTCACATTGAAATCTATGAGTTCACCCAGTTTATCAAAATTGATGGTTCTGTCCTCATTAAAAGGTGTGACTATAGCAACTCCTGCTCCTGTATAAATAGACATAATATGCCCCTTTCTATGTGCCAATAGGCTTTAAAATTTTAGCACGGTAAAGTGTGTTTGTCAATGATTTAAATGGGCCGGAATGTGAACGGTAACGCCTCAAATCTTCGATCAGATAGGTATCCACTGCAGACTGAATATCCGGTACCTCTGTGCTTTCATCCGGAAATAACAAAACAAAAATCGTCATCATTCCGAGAAAGATCAGGAATTAAACGATTCCCACAATAAATTCTTTATAATCATTTATGCGTTCAATAAAATGTCTCATATGTCGATTATACAATATTCTCTTGTGTTTTCAAGAAGAAAATCTGTTTTCGGAAAGTATGCCCGTAATGCTCAAAACTATGTGGTTTTTTTAACACTACTGTTGCTATTTCAAAAATAATCGTTTATAATCACCTTGTTCTACTTACATCGGAATAGTAAGGCATTCCGGATTGTTTTGAAACATTTTATCCTGCATTTGCCGGATAAAACGTGATCTATTATCAGATTTATATTATGGAGGTTAAAGATATGCTCGTATCAGCAAAAGAAATGCTTGAAAAAGCTCGCGACGGAAAGTATGCCGTTGGCCAGTTCAACATCAATAACCTTGAGTGGACCAAATCCATTCTTCAGGTTGCCGAAGAAATGAAGTCCCCCGTCATCCTCGGTGTTTCCGAAGGTGCAGGAAAGTACATGACAGGCTTCAAGACTGTTGCCGCTATGGTAAAGGCTATGGATGAGGAAATGAAGATCTCCGTTCCCGTTGCCCTTCATCTTGATCATGGTACATATGAAGGCTGCTATAAGTGCATTAAGGCCGGATTCACATCCATCATGTTCGACGGTTCTCACTATCCCATTGATGAGAACATCGCTAAGACCAGCGAACTCGTAAAGATCTCCAATGCTATGGGTCTTTCCATCGAAGCTGAAGTAGGTTCCATCGGCGGTGAAGAAGACGGCGTTATCGGAATGGGCGAATGTGCAGATCCCAACGAGTGCAAGCAGGTTGCTGACCTTGGCGTTACAATGCTCGCTGCAGGTATCGGAAACATTCACGGCAAGTATCCCGCAAACTGGAAGGGATTAAGCTTCGAAACACTTGCTGCCATCAAGGAAAAGGTTGGCGATATGCCTCTCGTTCTTCACGGTGGTACAGGAATCCCCGCTGACATGATCAAGAAGGCCATTTCCCTTGGCGTTGCAAAGATCAATGTTAATACAGAGTGCCAGCTCTCCTTCCAGGAAGCTACACGTAAGTACATCGAAGCAGGTAAGGACCTTGAAGGTAAGGGCTTCGATCCCAGAAAGCTCCTTGCACCCGGTGCAGAAGCTATCAAGCAGACTGTTCGTGAGAAGATCGAACTCTTCGGTTCCGCAAACAAGGCTTGAATCCTATAAGAACAAAAAAGGACGGTACATCTGCCGTCCTTTTCTTTTTATTTACTTCCGAACATTTCTTCTACGTATTTTACCGCATATTCCGCTCTTTCTCTTCCAAATTTCAACAGCGTATTTACGCAATTATTAAAAACTTTTTCCGAAGCACTTATGGGTATCCTGCTCTCACCGTTCTTGTAGGCCGCTTTTAGATCCTCAAAAAAATCAAATTGCAGATCCAGGGCCTTTTGCCTCTCATCATTCAGCCTTAGTATCGTTTCCGTAAAATGCTCCGGTGAAAGTGCCGTCTCCGCCAGCTGCTTTGTATAGGACACGAAGTAGAATCTCATATCTTCTCTTTTCATTAAAGAAGTAAAAAGAGGTGCATATCTTCCGCTTTCAGGGTTTGTAACATTAGCCCATCTGTTGGAGTCCGCTCCGTTACTGTCCCAGCTTTTCGATTTCCAGTAGATCCCCATGGAGTAATCCGAGTCATGGATCAGATACCTGAATCTGCCGTCAAAAACTCCTTCCCCGTAGCTCACTCCGTCTGCGGGATAGTATCTGTAGGCGATGTAATTGTTCATGGGCCAGTCGGTATTTGCTATAAACAGTTCAAAAGCCATATACCTTAAGTAGTCCTCCACATCCACATACCTGCACAATTCTTCAAAGGTCCTGTCATTGGTAAGGTCGGCGTAGGCGTATTTATTAAAGAAAGCATAGTAATCGTCGACGATCTTCTTATCAAGCTCCTCTCCGTCTTTTGCCACTCTCATAGTTCTCTCGGAGTAATCGCATTTAACAAATTCACCGTCGTAATCCCCGTATTTTCTGGAGAAATAGTCATCGCTATAGGTTTCATTCAGCCACATGAGACCATAGTAAGAACCGTTAACATAAACCACCGCGGGCATCGTGGCCTCATAGTTTTCAAATCCCGCATCCCTGGCCAGGGTCTGTGCCAGGGAATCCCGCATCATAGTGTACTGCCAGTCATCACCGGGCGTTCTTAATACCAGCTTGTCGTATTTTTTTACTATCTTTTCCGGCTTGTCCATGCGCGGTGTTTCAAAAAGTGAAAAAGGAAAATATCCTCTATCCGGAGAGTATTCCTTTCTTGCATACAATTTAAGAGATCTTGAAGCACTGGTCGCTCTGGAACCGCCGCCTATGACTCTTATTCCACCATCCTGGCTGAATACCACATTTCCGTCGGACTTTAAAGCCTCTATGTGAGCTTCTCTCTCAAACTTTTTTCCCGTATTTCTGGAAGAATTGGCTATCTTGTCCGTAAATATACCGGTTTGGGGATCATAAAGGTTTTTGGGATCGCTTACAATGGAAATGATAACAGTATCGTACTTATCTCCGATGTTTTTATCCAGGAAAAATGTCTTAGTAACTACAGGTGTAGTCATTCCGTTTTCAGCGCATCCGACAGTACGCAGGGTAACGATCTCCGTTCCCGTTTCAGGTACATCAAATCTAAGCGGGCCGTTGTAAACCATTGAACCTTCATCCGGTACACTTCCGTCGGTAGTATAAAATATATGTCCCTCAAAGGCTGTATCATATACGAGTTCTACCTCCACTGCCTCACTGTAGAAGTTAGCTTCGGGATAAATGTACATCCTTTCCGAAGGTGTGGGTGTGGGGGGTGGAGTAAATGTGGGGGTAGGTGTAAATGTAGGTGTATTTGTGGGCGTGTTTGTGGGCGTGTTTGTGGGCGTAGGTGTCTCAGTGGGTACCGGAGTAAATGTGGGCACAATTGTTGCCGTTGGTATTACAGCTGTCGGTACAACTGTCTTTTCTTCTTTTTTTATCCGATCCGAAAGTCCGAGATCCCGAGAAAATGAACAGCCGATCATAACCCCTGCCATCAGTATCAGACTTACCAGACATAATAATCTCTTTCCCATTTTTATTCCTTCTTTTTTCTCTTTAACTATATTGATACTACCATATTCCACTCATGTAGTAAAGAATCAAATATAAAAAAGAGCCATATCTTTTAAGATATGGCTCTCTAATCTTTAGTTTACTGCTCGTCGCCGATGGGCTCTTCATAGAACTCATCTTCAAGCTCCTCGCCCTCTTCGGTAACATCATCCGAACCGAAATCCGAATATCCGTCACCGTAGTTATTGTATCCGTTCTCATCATACTCCATATCGGAGAAATCATCTGAGAAGGTATCTGCATCGGTATCAAGCGCAATATTTCTGTACTGCTTCATTCCTGTTCCTGCAGGGATCAGTTTTCCGAGGATTACATTCTCCTTCAGGCCGATAAGGGGATCGATCTTTCCCTTGATCGAGGCATCTGTAAGAACTCTTGTAGTCTCCTGGAAGGAAGCTGCCGACAGGAAGGAATTGGTAGCAAGAGCTGCCTTGGTGATACCAAGCATGATCTGCTTTCCTTCTGCAGGCTGTTTGCCTTCTGCGATAAGAGCCTTGTTGACATCCTCAAAATCAAACATATCAACGTTTGTTCCGGGAAGGAATGAGGAATCACCTGCTTCATCGACTCTGACTTTCTTCATTGTCTGACGAACGATAACCTCGATGTGCTTATCATTGATCTCAACACCCTGGAGACGATAAACTCTCTGTACTTCACGAAGCATATAATCCTGAACCGCATTGATACCCTTGATCTTTAAGAGATCATGAGGATATACGGAACCTTCGGTAAGTTCATCACCGGCTTCGATAACCTGTCCGTCAAGGACATGGATCCTGGAACCGTAAGGGATGAGATATGCCTTGGATTCACCTGTTTCAGGGTTTGTAACAACAACTTCACGCTTCTTCTTGGTATCTCTGATCTCAACCTTGCCGCCGAACTCAGCAATGATAGCGAGTCCCTTGGGCTTACGTGTTTCGAAAAGTTCTTCGACACGGGGAAGACCCTGTGTGATATCACCACCGGCAACACCACCTGTATGGAAGGTTCTCATTGTAAGCTGTGTACCGGGTTCACCGATGGACTGAGCTGCTATGATACCAACTGCTTCGCCCACCTGAACGGGTTCGCCTGTAGCCATGTTCGCACCGTAACACTTAGCGCAGACACCCACTCTGGAGCGACAGGTAAGAGCTGTTCTGATCTTAACCTTAGCTG
>JAEEGI010001129.1_pt1 | contig 67396 bp, 51 predicted proteins | sample 8958751 | NCBI WGS metagenome assembly JAEEGI01 (sample SAMN16246545, study PRJNA631951) | gut metagenome | biome: gut microbiome; feature: rumen; material: KS-attached | host: Bos | place: Iran: Karaj | collected 2018-10
CTCGTAAGCTGAAGCAGTCGCTGCCCATCATCCATCTGCCCAGGCGGCAATATCTGCCTGCCACGCTGTTCTTCTTCTTTGCATGGGGCGCCACCTATTATATATTAGTGACCTGGACCAACTCCACCGTGCCCCTGCTCGATTCGTTTACCAATGCTCTGTCATTTGTAGGTATGTGGGCATTGGCGCGCAAGTATCTGGAACAGTGGTTCTTCTGGATTGTGGTCGATGCCGTTTGCTGTTTTCTCTACGTCCAGAAAGGTATCCCCTTCAAGGCAGGTCTTTATGGCCTTTATGTTGTTATTGCCATTGCCGGTTACTATAAATGGAAACAGCAGTTAAAAATCACCAAGTATGATAAAGTGTGAGATCGTCATTCTGGCTAACGGTGATTTTCCCACCCACGCCGTACCACTTTCCTTATTGGAGAACGCCAAGCATATCGTGGCTTGCGATGGTGCGATTGCCAATCTGGTGGAGCACCATGTTCACCACCAAGATGTGGTTGTCGTTGGCGATGGCGATTCTGTTCCAGATGCCTTGCGTGACCGTTTGATTCAGATTGACGAACAAGAAGATAATGATCTGACGAAGGCTACGCGTTACTGTCTGGAGCAAGGGTGGCACAAGATTGCGTATCTTGGAGCAACGGGCAAGCGTGAGGATCATACGCTGGGAAATATTTCCTTGATGGCTCGCTATTTCCTTGAGATGGGGGTGGAACCGTTGTTGGTTTCAGACTATGGTTGGTTTGTTGTAGCCCAGGGGGATTCCGATTTTGAATCTTTCTCTGGACAACAAGTAAGTCTTTTCAACGTCAGTTGTAGAGAACTTACCTCCGAAGGACTCAAATGGCAGTCTTATCCTTTTCATCAGTTTTGGCAGGGCACGCTCAACGAGGCTGAGGGTGCTGTTTTCAGGCTTCATGCTGATGGCTGTTATCTTGTTTACCGCACTTTTTCATGATATAATTTGGCTATCTGCAGCATTTTGCGTACTTTTGCACCGAATTAGCGAAAGTGATTATGCAGACAAACAGTCATTTATCCCGTTTAATCCACGACCAAGCCCAGAAATATGGCGACCGTGAAGTGCTGATATACAAGGACTTTGGTGGGTCGGAATGGAAATCATATTCGTGGAATCAGTTCTCGGATATGGTAAAGAAAGTGTCGAATGCCTTGCTGAACCTCGGTGTGAAGGTGCAGGAAAATCTGGGTGTGTTCTCTCAGAACTCTGTTCAGTATCTCTTCTGTGACTTCGGCGCATGGGGCATCCGTGCAGTGACAATCCCATTTTATGCCACGAGTTCTGAGCAGCAGATCCAGTTTATGATCAGCGATGCCAAAATACGCTTCTTATTCGTGGGTGAACAGGATCAGTATGACAAAGCACGTCGTGTAGTGTCTATGTGTCAGACGTTGGAACGCATTATCGTATTTGATAGAAATGTACGTATTTCCAGTCATGATCCTAATGCTATGTATTTCGATGAATTCTTGAAGTTAGGTGAAAATTATCCCCGTCAGACAGAGGTTGACTCGTTACAAGCACAGGCTTCAATGGATGACATCGCTAATATTCTTTATACTAGTGGTACAACGGGTGACTCTAAAGGCGTCATTCTGACGTGTGGCCAGTATCACGCAGCAATGGTTGCCAATGGTAAGTGCGTGCCTGTCGATGAGGATGATCGGGTATTGAACTTTTTGCCGTTTACTCATATATTTGAGAAAGGATGGAAAATCCTCAGTCTGACGAAGGGAGCCCGATTGATTGTGAACACCTATCCGCAGGAAGTACAACAGTCGATGCGTGAGACGCATCCCACTTGTATGTCGTCTGTTCCTCGTTTCTGGGAGAAGGTGTTTATGGGTGTCCAAGAACAAATTGACAAAGCGAGTGCTCCAAAACGCAAGCTCTTCCAGCATGCGCTCAACGTCGGTAAGAAGCATAATATCGACTATTTGTCAAAGGGCAAACGTCCGCCGTTGGCTTTGCATCTGGAATATGAGATGCTGAACAGAACAGTATTCTCACTGGTTCGTAAGGAATTAGGACTTGAGAATGCACATTTCTTTCCAACAGCTGGTGCAACGGTAAACCCGAAGGTTGAGGAGTTTGTCCATGCTATTGGTATTAATATGATAGTAGGCTATGGCCTGACGGAGAGTCTGGCTACAGTGAGCTGTAATCATCTCGGCGATCCCTTTACTGTTGGTGGCGTAGGTGTTCCTATCGAAGGTATTGATATTAAGATCAGTGATGAGGGAGAAGTCTTATTGAAAGGTCCGACAATTACACGAGGGTATTACAACCGTGAAGATCTCACCAAGCAGGCATTTACGGAGGATGGCTATTTTAAGACCGGTGATTCTGGCTATCTGCAGAATGGCGAATTGTTCCTGAAGGAACGTATAAAGGATCTCTATAAGACGTCCAATGGTAAGTATATCGCCCCACAGATGATTGAGTCAAAACTGTTAGTTGATAAGTTTATCGATCAGATATGTATTATTGCTGACCAGAGAAAGTTCGTCTCGGCGCTGATTATTCCGGTTTATCCACTTTTAGAGGAGTATGCTCGTGAACATCATATCCCGTTCGAAAACCGTGAACAGTTGTGTGCCGATCCGAAAATCAATGAGATGATGAAGGAGCGTATCGATACTTTGCAGCAGCAATTGGCTCATTATGAGCAGATCAAACGGTTCACGCTATTGCCCCATCATTTCTCGATGGAGAAAGGGGAGTTGACCAACACGCTGAAGATTAAACGACGTGTGTTGAACCAGAACTACGCTAAAGAAATCGATGCGATGTATGCCGAGTAATAATGAATTAAGGAAAACGAATTGTGATAACGCAGGAACAACTGAAGGATGTGATGGAGCGTGCTGATGCGCTACATCGTTATTTGGAAATCGATAAGAAGAAGATAGAATACGAAGAGGAAGATCTTCGTACTCAGGCACCGGATTTTTGGGAAGACCGGAAACGTGCTGAGGAGCAGATGAAGAAGGTGAAGAGCATCAAGAAGTGGCTCGACGGTTACCAGGAAGTTAGGACTCTGGCCGACGAACTGCAGTTAGCTTTTGATTTCTATAAGGATGAGATGGTGACAGAGGAAGAAGTCGATGAGAACTATGCCAAGGCTGTCAAGGCCATTGAGGATCTTGAACTGAAGAATATGTTACGCCAGAAAGAGGATCCGATGGAGGCAGTACTCAAGATTAACTCTGGTGCAGGTGGTACCGAGGCTCAGGATTGGGCATCCATGTTAATGCGTATGTATATGCGTTGGGCAGAGGCTCATGGCTATAAGGTAACCATCTCCAACTTGCTCGATGGTGATGAGGCTGGAATTAAGAGCGTGACCATGCAGATTGAAGGCGGTGATTATGCTTATGGCTATTTGAAGAGTGAGAATGGTGTGCATCGTCTGGTGCGTGTAAGCCCGTTCAATGCTCAGGGTAAGCGTATGACTTCTTTCGCATCGGTCTTTGTTTCGCCTTTGGTGGATGATACAATCGAGGTGTATGTTGATCCTGCGAAATTGTCATGGGATACGTTCCGCAGCTCAGGAGCTGGTGGACAGAATGTAAACAAGGTGGAGTCTGGTGTACGTCTCCGTTATTGGTACACTGACCCAGATACGGGCGAGGAAGAGGAAATCCTTATTGAGAACACAGAGACTCGCGATCAGCCGAAGAATAAAGAGCGTGCAATGACGTTGCTGAAGTCACAGTTGTACGACCGTGCTATGAAGAAGCGTTTGGAGGCTCAGGCGAAGATTGAGGCTGGGAAGAAAAAGATAGAGTGGGGAAGTCAGATAAGAAGTTATGTCTTTGACGACCGCCGTGTGAAAGATCATCGCACCAACTATCAGACGGCCGATGTTGATGGCGTAATGGACGGGGAAATTGATGAATTCATCAAGGCGTACCTGATGGAATTCCCTGTGAATGATGAAGAACAGTAATCTATAAATATTAAACAACTATGGCACAAATAGCAAAAGCATCAAAGTCAACAGCTAAGAAAGAGGCTTATCAGAAGAAACAGGAAGAAGGTGGAAAGAAAGTGCTGGAGTGGATCTTTGGCGTTCTGGTCGTTCTGGCTATCCTGTTTGTCGTTTATTCAATCTGGATCGTTTCATAGACATGAGCGGCCTGGAGATAGAACGAAAGTTTCTTGTTCGTAGCGATAGCTACAAGCGGCAGGCTTTCAGTAGCAGCCGCATCCAGCAAGGTTATATCTGCAGTAGTCACGGACGTACCGTTAGAGTGCGTATCCGTGACGACCGCGGGTATCTGACGATTAAAGGTCCCTCTGATGAGAAAGGTCTTAGTCGTTATGAATTTGAAAAGGAAATCACATTGGAGGAAGCTACAGAGCTCATGAAACTATGCGAACCGGGTTGCATTGACAAGACGCGCTATCTGGTTAGTAGTGGCTCTCACACCTTCGAGGTCGATGAGTTTTATGGCGACAACGAAGGTCTGGTTATGGCTGAGGTCGAATTGAAGTCGGAGGACGAGACGTTTGTGAAACCCGATTTCATTGGACAGGAGGTGACAGGTGACCGCAGATATTATAATGCGCACCTGACAAAGAATCCTTTTAGGACTTGGGCCGAAAATGCAGGATGATCAATCCAATAAGTCCTGCCAGAGTGACTCCGGTACTGTTGGCGGCGAAATCCAACCATTCACCACTTCGATGTCCTCCTGTGCAGTATTCCTGAATCAGTTCGAGCAGCCCGCTCATTAAAACGGGTGCTAACCAAGCCCAGAAAAACAGTTTCTCATAGTCGTATGATCGATGCCTAATGGCATATTCTATCCAAAGTATGGTGAAAGTTCCGCCATACATGACAACGTGTACCCATTTGTCGATAAATGCCACATCGTCGAGTGGCGTTTCTGGGAAGAAAGGTACTAGCGAAAGAATCCAAATGATTGCAATGCAGCAGACTGCAAACGGGTAATTTTTGACTAAATGCAACAAATAATACATATTTACTTGTAATTTTGGTGCAAAATTAAGAATTATTTCATAATTTTGCAACGTAAATTTGAGAAAAGTGCATATGGCAAGACTTGAGAGGGCAAGATTTGGAAGTAAACTTGGCGTTATTCTGGCTACGGCAGGCTCTGCTGTCGGGTTAGGAAACATCTGGCGCTTTCCATATATGGCAGGACAGAATGGTGGTGCTGTGTTCATCATGATTTATATCTTCTGTATCCTGTTGTTGGGAATCCCATGTATGATTAGTGAGTTTATTATTGGCAGACATGGTCAAGCTAATACCGCCCGCGCTTACCGGAAGATGGCTGGTGGTACTATGTGGTCGTTCATCGGCTATATGGGTGTGCTTACAGGGTTTCTGATTACTGGCTATTATGCGGTCGTTTCTGGTTGGTGTCTGGAGTATGTCTGGGCATCGGTATTAGGAAAACTGCATGGTGATCCTGCTTTTATCACTAATTATTTTACATCATTCTCGCAAGATCCTGTCAAACCAGTATTCTGGACATTGATCATCTTGCTTACTACTTATCTGATTATTGAGAATGGTGTGCGTGATGGCATCGAACGGGCATCTAAACTGATGATGCCTACTTTGTTTATTTTGCTGCTTATCATCGTGGTAGCATCGTGTATGTTGCCGGATGCTGAAAAGGGTATTGAGTTCCTTTTTAAGCCTGATTTTAAGAAAATCAATGGTGAGGTGTTCCTGGCTGCTTTGGGACAGTCGTTCTATTCGATGAGTATTGCTATGGGATGTATATGTACCTATGCCAGCTATTTCTCCAAGCATACTAATCTGACAAATTCTGCCGTGCAGATAGGTGTTATCGACTTTCTCGTGGCGCTGTTGGCTGGACTGGTTATCTTCCCTGCTGCATTCTCTGTAGGTGTAAGACCTGATAGTGGTCCTTCGCTGATTTTTATCACACTGCCGAACGTGTTTCAACAGGCATTCTCGTTCATTCCTTCATTGGGTTATTTCATCTCTGTCTTGTTTTACATCCTATTGTCAATGGCAGCTCTTACCTCGCTCATGTCATTGCATGAGGTAAGTACGGCTTTTCTACAAGAGGAGATGGTGATTACCCGTAAGAAGGCAGCAAGGATCGTGACCATCTCTACGATAATTGTGGGGGCTATGTGCTCCTTGTCGCTCGGTGCTTGGAGCAAGTATCAGTTCTTCGGAAAGACTGTTTTTGACTTATTTGATTTTGTGACTGGCCAACTGTTCTTGCCCATAGTCGGCTTCCTGACTTGTATCTTTATTGGTTGGTTCGTGCCTCATAAGATCGTTCGTGATGAGTTTACCAATTGGGGAACCTTGCGTAATGGGACATTATTCCATATTTATCTCCTTTTGGTTAAATACGTTTGTCCCCTCTGCATTTTGTTTATTTTCCTTCGTCAGTTAGGTTGGCTTTAAATGAATAAAAGAGGTACTTTTGGCAGTAAGTTGGCTATCGTCCTAGCCACCGCGGGTTCGGCTGTCGGACTGGGTAATATATGGCGATTCCCATTTATGGCTGGTCATAATGGCGGCGCAGCGTTTATCTTGATTTATTTTGCCTGTGTGCTCCTTTTGGGCATTCCGGGGATGGTGGGCGAGTTTATTATAGGCCGTCACTCTCAGTCGAATGCTGCCCGTGCTTATTCGATGGTAGCAGGCCGTCATTGGCGGTTTGTGGGTTATCTGGGCATTCTTACCTCTACCATTATTCTTGGCTTTTATGCTGTGGTGGCCGGCTGGTGCCTGCAATATCTCTATACCTCTATAGCCGGTCAACTCGAAGGTGATGCCGCTTATGTGATCGACTATTTCAAGACGTTCTCCAGCGACCCGTTGAAACCCTGTCTCTGGGCTGGTGGTTTTGTGCTGATAACTCATTTGGTGGTGGCTCAGGGTGTAGAGAAGGGTATCGAACGGGCAGCCAAGCTGCTTATGCCGCTGCTGTTGATTTTGCTGATGGTTCTGGTAGTGGCATCCTGCCTATTGCCAAATGCGGGAGCGGGTGTGGAGTTCTTATTGAAGCCTGATTTCTCAAAGGTGAGCACCAATGTGTTTTTGGAGGCATTGGGACAAGCATTCTTCTCTTTGAGCCTTGGTACTGCATGTCTTTGCACCTTTGCCTCTTATTATAAGAAAGATACGAATCTCTTGAGGTCGGCGACTCAGATTGCATTGTTGGATTCGGGAATAGCAGTAATGGCTGGGCTGATGATCTTTCCGGCAGCTTTTTCTGTAGGTATCCAACCAGATAGTGGGCCTTCACTTGTCTTTATCACATTGCCGAATGTATTCCAGCAGGCTTTTAGTGCTGTACCAGGGTTGGGTTACGTGATGTCGATTTTGTTCTATGCCCTCTTGGTTTTTGCAGCCTTGACCTCTACCATCTCTATGCATGAGATTGGTACTGCATTTTTCCATGAGGAACTGAAACTGCCACGTCAACGGGCTGCCTGGATACTGACGCTCGTCTGTGTGGTAATTGCTGTGTTCTGCTCCCTTTCTGTAGGTGCAAATACCGACTTGCAGCTCTTTGGTAAGCCACTGATGGATTTCTGTGATTTCCTGACCGCGCAATTGATGTTACCCGCTGGGGCATTCCTGACAAGTATAATGCTGGGCTGGTTTACCAGTCGCCAGCTGGTGCGTGATGAGTTCACCAATGGTGGTACATTGAATTCAACATTCTTTCAGGTGTGGTTGTTCTCAATCCGCTTTATCGTACCACTTTGCATCATCCTGATATTTCTCCACCAGTTTGGAGTGTTATGATTCGTGAGTTCTTTTATCTTCAGAAGTCCGACCGTAAGGTCATCTTAGTCCTGCTGGGCATTATCGTAGTTGCTTTAGGTGTCATTTTTGTGACTGGTGAAGAAGAGAATTTGTCGAATGTCCTGACACCGTCTGATACACTAAAGAGTGAGAAAAAACGAGATACTACCAGGTTTTTCCGTGAACGAACGAAAACGGTCTATGTCAGGACGAAGGTCATCTATCGTGATACGGCTTTTCGTCGCGCTGTCCCTCATCGCTATGCGGCAGGTGATTCTGCTGCGCCTGTCTATCCTGTGAAGATTGGAAAGGGTGAGTTTGTAGTGTTGAATACTGCCGACACAGCGGCATTGAAGACGATTCCTGGCATCGGCCCTTATTTTGCCAGGAAAATTGTTTCATATGGTCAGCGCTTGGGAGGCTATGTCAGCGTGGATCAGCTGGACGAGATAGAGGGTTTCCCGCTTGATGCAAAGGAGTATCTGGTTGTTGAGAATGCCCGCCCTGAGAAACTGAACGTGAACCATCTGTCGCTTTCAGAGCTCAAGCGCCATCCTTATATTAACTATTTTCAGGCAAAGGCCATCACGGACTACCGCCGCCTACACGGTCCTATTCGCTCCCTCGATGATTTGCGACTCTCACGAGACTTCCCTCCGGAAGCCATCGCCCGCTTGGCGCCCTACGTAACGTATTAGATCTTCCCTCAATTCGTCAAAATTTGAGCGCAGAATTCTCCAAATGACCTACATAACTACATATTTTTGTGTAAAATGTTATATTTCAATAAGTTATAGACTTTTCGACCTACATAATAACTACATATAACTACATAAAACTACATAAAACTACATACTAACTGCATATTACCTACATGAAACTACATACCACCTATATGTTTTAGGTTCCCTATCCGGCAAATTTTAGGTGGTTACTCAACAGATATTAGCAGGAAGACAATTGCAAAATTCTCTAGAGAATTTTGTGGTTACCTCGTGTATCTATCATTGTTAGTACCTATGGCAGCAGAAAATTCTCTAGAGAATTTCGAAGTCCTCCTGAAAGAGAATTGTTGTCATCACGTATCTTTCGTTGTGCGAGCTCCCTAAGTACACCCTAATTATCGGGCATTTTAAGGGGATTTACCCAAGAATGATCGGGATTTATGTAGTTAGCATGTAGTTATATGTAGTTATTATGTAGGTCGAAAAATTTGTAACTTACTAATCTATAACATTTTATGCAAAAATATGTAGTTATGTAGTTAGATTTGCAAATTTCGCGCAAAAATTTCTCGATAAACATCCCCTTTCGGAATCTGTCGCCTGTATGGTATCTTTACGTGGGATATTAGTTATTTTTTTTGAAATATTTTGGGCGTAATTGTCTTTATTCAGGATTATTTCGTATATTTGCAGTCAGAACTTAAAACTGGATAAAAATATGTTTGGACTTGGAATGCAAGAGATACTGTTACTCGCACTGATTGTGCTGCTGTTCTTCGGTGGCAAGAAGATCCCTGAATTGATGAAAGGCCTGGGCAAAGGCGTGAAGAGCTTCAAGGAAGGAATGAACGAGGTGACAGGAAAAGAGGAAGAGAAGGCACCGTCGGACAAACAGAATGAGTGAGCCGTTGACGTTCTGGGACCACCTGGACGAACTGCGCTCCGTGTTCATTCGCATCCTCGTGGTGACAGCAGCGGCTGCAGTGGTGGCTTTCTGCCTGAAGGATGAGTTGTTTGCCATAGTGTTGGCACCTCGCTCGAGTGATTTCATCACATACCGTCTGATGGGTGTCGAGCCGTTTTGTGTTAACCTGATGAATACAGGATTGACTGAACAGTTCATGATTCACATGAAAACGGCCATGTATGCAGGTATATTAGTGGCTCTTCCTTATATTATATATATGCTTTTTGGTTTTATATCACCAGCGCTCTATGACAATGAAAGAAAATATGCCACGTTACTTTGTGGAAGTGGGTATGTGATGTTTATGCTGGGGACGCTCCTCAACTATTTTCTGATTTTCCCTCTTACTGTGAAGTTTCTGGGAACCTATCAGGTAAGTGAGGACGTGGCGAATATGCTGACCTTGCAGTCGTATATGGACACCTTGTTGATGATGAATCTCGTCATGGGGATTGTCTTCGAGTTGCCTGTGGTCAGTTGGATATTGGGTCGTATGGGCTTAGTGAATGCCCGGATGATGCAGTCTTTTAGGCGTCATGCAGTGGTTGCAATTGTGGCTGTTGCTGCGATCATCACCCCAACAACCGATGCTTTCACGCTCATCGTGGTGGCTCTGCCCATATGGCTGCTCTACGAACTGAGCATTATTATTGTAGGATTAACTAAACAAACAAATACTAGATAGATATATGTTACGTAGAATCAGAACAATCCTTGCAGCGGTGTCCTTTACACTGATCACCCTGCTGTTCCTTGACTTCACGGGGACGCTGCATTGTTGGCTCTCTTGGATGGCAAAAGTTCAGTTCCTGCCTGCAGTGATGGCACTTAACTTCGTGGTTGTAGGAGCGCTCGTTGTCCTGACACTTGTGCTTGGACGAATCTATTGCTCTGTGATTTGTCCATTGGGCGTGTTTCAGGATCTGTTGGCAAGGCTTCGCCGGAAAAAGAACAAGTATTCCTATTCCAAGGAAGTGCGTTGGTTGCGCTATCCCATGTTGATTGTTTTTGTCGTTGCTGGCGTGGCAGGCATAGGCTCTTTGTTCCAGTTGTTGGCTCCGTATAGCAGCTATGGGCGTATTGCTACTATGATATTCCAGCCAGTCTGGAAGACAGCCAATAACCTTTTGGCGATGGTGGCTGAGCATTACGAGAGTTATGCCTTCTATGGTGTTGACACCTGGATGCGCTCTTTACCAGTGTTCATCATTGCTGCCGTGACATTGGTGGTGCTCTTCGTCTTAGCCTGGTTGGGCGGGCGTACTTATTGCAATACCATCTGTCCTGTTGGCACGATTCTTTCATTCTTCGCTCGTTTCTCTTGGATGAAAATCCGTTTTGATGAGGAAAAATGCAAGAACTGTTCCCTTTGCTCTAAGAACTGTAAAGCTGCCTGTATCGATTTCAAGTCCCATACTGTCGACTATAGCCGCTGTGTGGTTTGCGGCAACTGTATTGATAGTTGTAAATTCGGTGCATTGAAATATTCTGGGCCCTTTGTAAAGACAGGAAAAGCCTCAGTTGACGGCTCTAAGCGCTCGTTCCTCATCGCTTCTGCACTTGTCTCTACGGCAGCGATGGCCCAAAAGAAGGAAAAACTGATGGATGGCGGACTTGCAGACATTGAAGACAAGGTGGCTCCAGAGCGTCAGACACCATTGACGCCTCCTGGATCGCTCTCATTCCAGAATCTTTCCACGCGTTGTACTGGTTGTCAGCTGTGTGTGTCAGAGTGCCCCAATCAGGTGCTCCGTCCCAGTAGCGACCTATTACATCTCATGCAGCCCACGATGTCGTATGAGCACGGCTATTGCCGCCCTGAATGCACACGCTGTTCCGAAGTTTGTCCAGCAGGAGCAATCCAACCTGTAGATAAGGATGAGAAGACCTCGATACAGATTGGCCATGCTGTCTGGATCAAGAAAAACTGTGTGGTACTGACTGATGAGGTAGAATGCGGTAACTGCGCCCGTCACTGCCCTTCTGGTGCGATTGAGATGGTGCCTATGGAAGCAGACAACGAAGAGTCGCCAAAGATACCTGCCATCAATGAAGCAGCATGTATCGGTTGCGGCGCTTGTGAATATGTCTGTCCGTCACGTCCGTTCTCGGCAATTTATGTGGAGGGACATGAGGTACATCGTAAGATTTAGTTTGTAGATGATAGTTAGTTTAAAGATGATTCCCCATGAAGGATAAGAAAATATCGAGACGTTCGTTCCTGAAACTTTTTGGAACAGGAACTGTTGCAACTGCTGCCACGCTGGCAGGTTGTAAGGATGGTAACAAGGCCGCAGTACAAGCCACAGAGGAATATAAGAGCCAGGTTGAACCGCCGGTAGGGAAGATGACCTACCGCGAGAATCCGAAAACCAAGGAAAAGGTATCCCTTTTGGGTTATGGCATGATGCGTCTGCCAACCAAAGTGGATAACGGTGATGAGTTTGATCAGGATATGATCAACAAGCAGGTTGACTATGCCATCGAACATGGCATGAACTATTTCGACACATCGCCCGTTTATTGTCAGGGTAAATCGGAACATTGCACAGGTATCGCGCTTAGTCGCCATAAGCGCAGTGAATATTTTGTTGCGACGAAACTCTCTAATTTCAATCGAGACTATTGGTCGAAAGAGAAGGCAATAGAAATGTATCACAACTCTATGAAGGAACTTCAGGTCGATTATATCGACTATTACCTGCTTCACTCTGTCGGGGGCAGCATGGAGGAGTTCAATGGACGTTACATCGAAAACGGAATGATCGATTACTTGATGAAAGAACGTGAGGCTGGTCGTATCCGAAACTTAGGCTTTTCCTTCCATGGGAAGCAGGAAGTTTTCGATCAGGTGCTGGCAACCCACGATCAGTATCATTGGGATTTTGTGCAGATTGAGCTGAACTACCTTGACTGGGACTATGCCAATGAAATCAATAATCGGAATGTCGATGCCAGTTATCTCTATGGAGAACTGCAGAAACGTGGTATCCCTGCTGTCATCATGGAGCCTCTGTTGGGAGGTCGTCTGGCTAACCTGCCACAGTATCTGGCTACCAAATTGAAGAGTCATGCTCCAGAGCGCAGTGTGGCTTCCTGGGCTTTCCGTTATGCGGGTACTCCCGAGGGTGTGCTCACGGTACTCAGTGGTATGACTTATATGGAGCATTTGAAAGACAATCTTCTTTCGTACTGCCCGCTAGTACCACTTACAAAAGAAGAACAGCGGTATCTCGACAAGGAAATTGCTCTGCTGATAGTAGGATTAGAGAATATTCCATGTAATGACTGTAAGTACTGTATGCCTTGTCCTTATGGCATTGACATCCCGGCGATATTTGTTCATTACAATAAGTGTAAGAACGAGGGGTCGCTGCCTGTTGGCATAGGTGATCCGGAATACCGTAAACACCGCCGCCAGTACCTTATCGGCCTAGACCGCATAGTACCGCCAGAGCGTCAGCCTGATCACTGTATCGGTTGCCATCAGTGCGAGCCTCATTGTCCTCAAAACATACGCATTACTCGTGAACTTCACAAAATCAGTGAATTCATCGAGGAACTGAAACGTCATCCTGATGGGTTCTCTGAGGCTTGATGTTGCTGAAGTAACTATGTAAAACAAAAATAAGTGATTGCAAAGCAACCACTTATTTTTTTGCTGTAAGGATCGAAAGTCGGGATGAGGCGACTCGAACGCCCGACCCCTACGTCCCGAACGTAGTGCGCTACCAACTGCGCTACATCCCGATTTTGCGGGTGCAAAGGTAATGCAATTTTTTGAAATACGTGCAAGATTTCGGATAAAAATTCGAAATACGGGGAAAATAGCCCCGTTTTCACCTTTACCGGCTGTTGTAAGCCTTTAAGAATAAGTCGAATTCATCGCATCTCGACACGTAGGCGCTGGTCTTGTCTGCATTCTTCTTCTCGAATTCTGCCAGTACGGCATAGGCCTTGTAGGAGTCGGAATCAGGATCAGGATGGCGGTCGTATTCGTAAGTCTCGTTGTTCCAGGTCTCAGTGTACCAAGGGCTGGGGTTCATATAGACGTAAGCCCTACCGAACAGCACTTTCTCCTTTAACTGGAAATTCTTTGGATCACCAGCCTTCTTCAGAAGAGAGGCAGCCTTGGCAGCAAGATCCACCTCATTGACACGTACCGTATCTATGACGCTCTTACAGTCGCGCATGAGGAACCAGCAGTCGCCTGTAAAACTGGCCTGAGCATAGCGCACCGCAAGTTCATAGTACTGCTTCTTCAGGTCTTCACCCGAAAGGACGTTGAGTTCGCCTTCCATCTTTTGCATTTCGGTAGCGAACGCCAGTTTCGGGTTTTTGCCCAGTTTCCACTGTGTATCACTGTAAAGGGCGTCGTTCTTCAGCCACTGACGCTTAATCCACGGTCCCAGGTCGTAGCGGCGATTAGCGGCATAGACGGCATAGCCTTGTTTCTCGTAATAGGAGACAGGGATGTTCTTCAACCACTCAATAGCCTTGTCCCACTGACAGAGGCGCATGTATTTCGTGCCGATAAGATCCTCTAGGACGAATTCCTCTTTCTGCAAGTTTGCCTTCAGGAATTTATCAAGTTCAGTACGGGGTGATTTAAGGGTGTAGAAGAAATATTTCTGCAATCCTTCCACCTTCATCGTGTCTATATACACCCCGTAGCGCCAGCTTTGTCCTACGTTCAGCATGGCAATCACGGTTTCGGGATGAGAGGTGTAGCGCTTTGTGAGTACTTGATGGGTGATGCGACTGCGTACATTAGAATAATGCCAGTCGTTGGTCTTTTCTTTCTGTATCAGCCAATCCAACTCCTTGGCGAGCCAATTGTCGAACTCCTGACTTTCTGGAGCCTGTGCCAGTGAGATATAGAGATTGAGCACTCGGGCATTGTCGTTCATCCGCTCCGTGCCTTTCATCTGAATGGCCTTCTGTATGTCAGCGTAGGCTTGTTGTTTACTGGAGAACATGTATTCCAGCCAGGCTTTGGCACTCTGCCAGAGAACTGGTGCCTGTGTCTTGCCTTCCTTGACCACCTGTCCGCAGAAGTCAATCATCTGTGTGGCTTCTTTCTTTGAGATGTCGCGAATGAAGAGCTTGCCTCCGACACCTTCTGCATTAGGGTTGGTGGCATCGTCTGCCTCCTGGGCATTGTTTACAAAGTCTTGTAGCAGGAAAGGCAGTACTTTCGCATTCGGGTTCTGAAGATACTCCTGGCGGATGGCTGCAAACGAACGTTTCAGGTAATATTGTGTCATCAGACTGCTGTAGTCGCCCATCTCCGCAAACAGTTCTCCGGCCTTGGCTTCTTGCCCAGTCTTATACAAGGCTCCAGCGTAGATGTTCTTCATCATCTCTTTATAGACAGTCTCGATATATTGACTGGCTTTCTCTTCCCAGAAGCTGACGTTGTCTTGGTGGCGTTTGAGCAGCATGTTACAACGCATATAGAGTAAGGCATGCTGAGAGCGCAGACGGGTGTTTGTCTTGCCAAGGGCATAGGTGCGAATGGTCTGAAGTACCTGGTTGCGTTTATTAATCTGTGCCTTAGTTGGATAGTCCCATGACTCAGCAGACACCTCACGGGCACAGTCGAGATACTTGTCAAGATTCTGCACGTAACTAACCATCAGGAGGTCGTTCTTCTCCTTGGCAACTTTAATGATCTCTTCGGCATTGAACCAGAAATAGTCGTTTCCCCCCAGTCCGAGGTAGGCTTTCCAATTGTTACTGGTGATGTCGTTCATACGATTGCTGAAGTCGGTCGGTTCATAGGCACTGAACAAGTAATAGTTCGTGGTTCCTCCTCCGGCACAGGCCAGCATGGGCAGTACGATGGCTGCCAGCAAATTAGTGATGATAAATCTCTTCATAGGTTTCAGGTTTATATCTTTTAATATTCTCTTTGTCCAAATGATAGGTGATGATACTTTGTTTCAACTCCTCGCGTCTCTGTTCCACAGCTTGTTTGACTTTCAGAATCTCGCCTGCCTCTACAGTATGTTCTACATGTACGCCATTGATGATACGTAACCAACTGAACACAGGATAGGCTGCAGCCAATGGCAGAGGGTAATCGTTGAGGCGTTTCAGGTAAGGCGACACGTCACGGATGTCGAGGATGGGATTCCGCTCCACCCATTTCCTGGGATCACCTGTATTATAGAGCATGAGCGCACCATAATCCACTGGTGGCGCTTTCATTGAGAGCTGGTGCAGGCGAATGGTGGTAGAGAGCTGTTGTCCCCAAGCTTCTTTTATTTCTGATAAGAACTGATAGTAGGTGTTCAGACTCTTCGTGGTGTAGTCACAGTCAATCTGTATCTCCCTGACGCCCTTGATATCGTTGGTCTCGTTCATCTGACGGATGCGTTTCACCAATTTCTCTGCCAGACCTTTTACCTGCTGCTTCCGCATGCAGTTCTCCATAATATAGACCGTGGGAATCATTTCGATGCCTTTTGGTAATGTGTCAGAAAACGTGATGGTTGCGTTTGGCATAGGGCCTTGTCCTTGAGTTGTGTCCATCACGACATCGAAATAGCGGCAGTATATCTTATTGATGTGATACTGTGCCAGAAAAGCACGTTCCGATGAATCGAGCCTGAAATCAGTACGCCAGTAATAGACGGAATTTCCTTCTTCCATCTCCACTTGTCTCTGACAACTGACCATCAGTAAACAGAGCAGTAATCCGATATGCCAGAGCCACTTCATTTTTCTTACAGCAATTCCGGCAGTTGATAAAGTTTCGTACTATTCGAGCCCTTGATAAGGATATAGTGTCCCTCGGGATGCTCTTCGGCAATGGCTGCCTTCACCTCTTCCACATCCTTGAATTTACGGTAGTCGCATTGGGTGTCATTAAACTCCTCACCGACCAGCCATACGGTTTCAACATCTGTCGTCTTGAGATAGTCAACAATGCGCTGATGTTCTTCGGCAGATACGTCTCCCAGTTCACGCATTGCTCCTAGTATAGCCATTTTGTTGTCGCCCTGCATGAGTTTGAAGTTCTCCAGAGCGGCCATCATCGATGAGGGATTGGCATTATAGGCATCGACTACCAGGTGGTTCTTCTCGGTGACGGTCATCTGAGAACGGTTGTTCGATGGTACATAGTCCTCTAAAGCCGCACAGATTTTCTTACGATCGACACCGAAGTTGATGCCAACGGCAATGGCAGCTAACAGATTGTCGATATTATATGATCCGATGAGGTGTGTCTGTACCTTATGCCATTTGGTGCTCCGGCCTTCTTCCTCGAGTGTCATCAGAGGCTCGCGCCAACGGAATTTCAGGAACGGATCACAAGCGATGATCTCGCCAGAGATGCAGGTATATTGATTCTCTGGGTCTGTAGAGTAGGGCGACAGCCAAATGTCTTCTTCGTCACCAATCTGGTCCATCAGATAGTCATTGTCGGCATTAATGAAGATAAGGGCATCTTCACGTGAGCGAAGGAAATCGTACAATTCACACTTTGTCTTGATGACCCCTTCAAACGAGCCAAATCCCTGAAGGTGGGCTTTGCCGACGTTCGTTATCAGACCGCAGGTTGGCTCAGCCGTCTCTGCCAGCGTCTTGATATCACCAGGATGGCTGGCTCCCATCTCGATAACAGCAATCTCGTGTTCATTTGTCAGACGTAATAAGGTTTTTGGCACGCCGACGTCATTATTGAAGTTCCCTTGGGTGTAGAGCACATGATACTTCTGAGAGAGTACTGCCGCTACGAGCTCCTTGGTCGTTGTTTTGCCATTGGTGCCAGTAATTCCGATGACGGGGATGTTGAACTGGCGACGGTGTTCGCGAGCCAGGTCTTTGAAAGTCTGGAGACAGTCATCCACGAGGATGAAGCGCTTGTCGCCATTGGGGATGACGGATTTGTCATCAACGATGGCATAAGCGCAACCTTTCTCCAAAGCAGACGATGCAAATTTGTTTCCATCAAACGATTCTCCCTTTAGGGCGAGAAAGATACTCCCTTTCGGACAGTCGCGGCTGTCGGTTGTGATTTGACGGTGCTGCTGATAAAGCTGATATAGTTCGGTTATTTCCATGATCTGTGTGAATTTTGCTGCAAAGATAGTGAAAAATCTTAATTCTTGTTCGGCTTTAACGCTTTTTCCGCAAAAAGAATCCTTAATTCTTAATTATTTTGTATCTTTGTAGGCGATATGGACTATACTATCAATGTACATGGCTATCTGATGGATCTCTCTGAACCTCAGGTGATGGGCATCATGAATGTGACGCCCGACTCATTCTATGCAGGAAGTCGTAAGCAGACAGAACAGGAGATTGTAGAAAGGGCCCATCAGATTATTGCGCAAGGAGGTTCCATCATCGATGTTGGTGGTTGTTCTACACGTCCTGGTGCTGATGAAGTGACCGAATCGGAAGAGATGGAACGGTTGCGCTATGCTTTGGGCATTATCCGCAAAGAGTTGCCTGACTCAGTTGTCTCTGTTGATACCTTCCGTCCTGATGTGGCGCGGATGGCTGTAGAAGAGTATGGTGTTGATATGATCAATGATGTAGGTACGCCTCTCGCTACTCTCCGCTCACCTCTCTCTTCAAGGTTAAATATGTTCCGAATGGTCTCTCGCTTGCGTGTACCTTATATATTAATGTCAGTCAAGCCGACCTTGCGTGAGATGTTGCTGGGCTTTGCAGAGGAGGTGCAGCAGTTGCGCGATATGGGAGCAAAAGATATTATCATTGATCCTGGGTTTGGTTTCGGGAAGACGCTGGAGCAGAACTACGAGTTGATGGACGAACTGGAGAAACTGTTGGTGATGGAGTTGCCACTGCTGGTGGGCGTTTCCCGCAAGTCGATGATTTATAAGCTGTTGGAATCTACTGCCGATGATGCGTTGAATGGAACTTCTGTACTGCATACCATAGCATTACTGAAGGGTGCCAGTATTCTTAGAGTCCACGATGTGAAAGAGGCTGTGGAGTGTGTCAGAATAGTCAAATCACTTAATCGTTCAATTGTCAGATAACTATGTTTTTCGAATTTGGAATCAAGGATATTGTTGACATCCTGCTGGTGGCGCTGATGCTTTTCTATATCTATCGGCTGATGCGGGAGTCGCGATCACTGAATGTGTTTATTGGCATCATGGTGTTTGTTGTCTTGTGGCTGTTCGTGTCACAGGTTCTGCAAATGCGACTTCTTGGCTCCATACTCGACAAGTTGGTAAGCGTAGGTGTGTTGGCGCTGATTGTGCTCTTTCAGGATGACATTCGGAAATTTCTGTTCAATCTTGGTGCCCATCGTCAGATTCGGGCGTTTACCCGTCTGTTCTCTTCCCGAAATAAGGAGAAGGGCGATCGGGCGGTGAAAGAGATGATAATGCCTATCGTCATGGCGTCGATGAACTTGAGTAAGGGAAAAGTCGGTGCGCTTATCGTAGTTGAAAGGTCTGTGCCACTTGATGATATTGTCCAAACGGGTGACGTGATCGATGCTAGCATCAACCAGCGTCTGATAGAGAACGTATTCTTTAAGAATTCGCCATTACACGATGGGGCGATGGTCATCTCCAAGAAACGTATTAAGGCTGCTGGCTGTATCCTACCGGTCAGCCATGACCTTGACATCCCGAAAGAACTCGGGCTTCGCCATCGTGCAGCAATGGGTATCTCTCAGGAGAGCGATGCTGTGGCAGTAGTCGTCTCAGAAGAGACGGGTAGTATCTCTGTTGCTATCAAAGGCACATTCCGTCTGCGTTTGTCAGCAGAGGAACTTGAGAGTATTCTGACTAAGGAATTAGAGTAAACGTAAAGGTTTTCATTTAAATTTCTAAAAATAATCCGAATTGTTGATGCAGTTCGGATTATTTTTATTACTTTTGCAAACCCAATGTTACAAAATGCAATCTAAGAACGTTTAAAATAAAGCAAACTATGGATTTATTAAGTCAAATTGTAGCGCGTGCTAAGAGTAACAAGCAGCGCATCGTGCTCCCCGAGGCAGAGGAGGAACGTACACTCTGTGCAGCCGATAAGGCTATTGGTGATGATATCGCAGACATCATCCTCATTGGTAATCCCGCCAAGGTTGAGGCTCTTGCAAAGGAGAAAGGACTCACCAATATTGGTAAGGCCACTCTCATCGATCCTGAGAACTACGAGAAGAGTGAAGAGTTGGCAGAGAAACTGGCTGAGATCCGTAAGTCGAAGGGCATGACCATTGAGGAGGCTCGCAAACTTATTAAGAATCCTCTTTATCTGGGATGTATGATTATCAAGACCGAAGGTGCAGATGGCCAGATTTCGGGTGCTCTATCTACGACTGGCGATACCTTGCGCCCTGCTTTGCAGATTATCAAGTGCCAGCCTGGCATCACCTGTGTTAGCGGTGGCTTGCTGCTGATTTCAAAGCAGAAGCAGTACGGTGAGGATGGTGTGCTTGTTGTAGCCGATGTGGCTGTTACCCCAATGCCCGATGCAAATCAGCTCTCACAGATTGCTGTTTGCACTGCTCAGATGGCTAAGGCTGTGGCTGGTTTCAAAGAGCCTCGCGTAGCTATGCTTAGCTTCTCTACAAAAGGCTCAGCCAAGCATGAGGTTTGCGATAAGGTGATTGAGGCTACTCGTCTGGCTAAGGAACTCGATCCTTCCCTGAAGATTGATGGTGAACTGCAGGCTGATGCTGCACTGGTTCCAAGTGTTGGTGCCAAGAAGGCTCCTGGTTCTGATATTGCAGGTAAGGCCAATGTATTGGTATTCCCGAACCTTGAGGTAGGTAATATTGGCTATAAGATGGTTCAGCGTCTGGGTGATGCCATTGCTATCGGTCCGGTTCTGCAGGGTATTGCACGTCCGGTAAACGACCTCTCTCGTGGTTGCTCTATCGACGACATCTATTATATGATCGCTATCACCTCTTGTCAGGCAATGGACGCAAAAAAGTAATTGTAGAATTGAAAGATTGAAAAATTGAAGATATGAAAATCCTTGTATTGAATTGCGGCTCTTCGTCTATCAAGTATGCCTTGTACAATATGGACGATAAGAGTGTGATGACCAGTGGAGGTGCTGAGCGTGTAGGTCTCGATGGTGCCTTTGTGAAGGTAAAACTTGCCAATGGCGAGAAGAAACAGATCATGCACGATATCCCCGAACATACTGAAGGTGTGAAGTTCATCTTCTCTCTGCTCACTGATCCTGAGATTGGTGTGATTAAGAGTCTTGATGAGATTGATGCTGTTGGCCACCGTATGGTGCATGGTGGTGAGAAGTTTAATAAGTCTGTGCTTCTGACAGATGAGGTGCTGAAGGTTTTTGAGGAGTGTTCCGATCTGGCTCCGCTGCACAACCCTGCCAACCTGAAAGGTGTGAATGCTGTGAAAGAGCTGATGCCAGGTCTGCCTCAGGTAGGTGTGTTCGATACGGCCTTCCATCAGACCATGCCTCCCAAGGCTTATATGTATGCCATCCCTTACGAGCTTTATGAGAAGTATGGCATCCGTCGTTACGGATTCCACGGCACCTCTCACCGTTATGTGTCAGCCCGTGCTTGCGAGTTCCTCGGCATTCCAGCTGAGGGTACCAAGATGGTAACTTGTCACGTGGGTAATGGCGGTTCTATTGCAGCTGTCGTTGATGGTAAGTGCATCGACACCTCAATGGGTCTGACTCCTCTGGAGGGTTTGGTGATGGGTACCCGTGCCGGTGATATCGACGGAGGTGCTGTGACCTTCATCGAGAAGAAACTCGGTCTCGACGCTGATGGTATGTCAAACCTGCTCAACAAGAAGAGTGGTGTGGCTGGTATCACTGGCGGTTCCAGCGATATGCGTGATGTGGAGAGTGCTGCCAAGAGTGGTGATGAGCGTGCCAAGTTGGCTCAAGATATGTATTTCTATCGTATTAAGAAATATATCGGTGCCTACGCTGCTGCTATGGGTGGCTTAGATGTCATCGTCTTTACCGCAGGTGTTGGCGAGAATCAGGTCAGCATGCGCTCTGAGGTCTGCAAGGGCTTGGAGTTCCTGGGTGTGAAATTCGACGAGCAGAAGAACAATGTTCGTGGCGAAGAGGCCATTATTTCTGCCGACGATTCAAAGGTAAAGGTGGTTGTCATCCCTACAGACGAGGAGCTGATGATCGCTACCGATACGATGAACCTTCTATAATCAAGGATTTTCTCTTTTATTATCATAAATCCCCGCCTGATAGCGGGGATTTTTGTAATATCTTCTTCCAATTTTTTTTGTAATTCCTCGTTTTCCTTTGCTATTTGAAGATTATTCACTACCTTTGCCGCTGAAATTGTAACTATCATGACGCAAGAAGAGAAAACTCAAATAGAGGAGCGGATTGTGGATCTCCTGAAAACGGTCTATGATCCTGAGATTCCCGTCAACATCTACGACCTGGGAATGATTTACAAGATTGACGTTCAGGACGACGCGACGGTAGAGCTAGACATGACTTTCACGGCTCCGAACTGTCCTGCTGCCGATTATATATTGGAGGATGTACGTACTAAGGTGGATAGCCTTGATGGTGTTAAATCAACTAATGTGAACCTCGTGTTCGAACCTGCTTGGGACCAATCGATGATGAGTGAAGAAGCCCGCGTCGAATTAGGCTTCGACTAATGACTCGTTGATAACAAATAGTGGATCGTTATGAAGAATATCTATTTTCTCTCTGATGCTCATCTGGGCTCGCTTGCCGTTCCTCACCGACGGATGCAGGAGCGTAGGCTTGTTCGGTTCCTGGACTCCGTCAAGGATAAAGCTGCGGCCATCTATTTGCTGGGCGACATGTTTGACTTTTGGTACGAATACAAGTATGTAGTTCCTAAGGGCTTTACGCGTTTTCTCGGAAAACTGTCGGAACTGACTGACATGGGTGTGGAAGTGCATTACTTCACAGGCAATCACGATATCTGGGCCTATGATTACCTTGAGAAGGAGTGTGGCGTGATTCTTCATAAGAAGCCTGAGACGACGGAGATTTATGGGAAGATGTTCTTTCTGGCTCATGGTGACGGACTAGGCGATCCTGACAAGAAGTTCAAGGTTATCAGGGCTATATTTCACTCCAAGCTATGTCAGTGGGCCTTCTCCAACATCCATCCACGCTGGGCTATGTGGTTCGGCTTGAACTGGGCTAAGCACAGCCGGATGAAGCGGCCTAATGGTGAGGAACCGCCATATATGGGCGAGAATCGTGAGCATCTGGTGCTTTTTACCAAACGATATATCCAGTATCATTCTAATGTAGATTACTTCATCTATGGTCACCGTCATATCGACTTGGACTTGCAACTGACTAAAAAAGCACGTATGATTATCCTTGGCGACTGGATAAGTCATTTCACCTACGTAGTTTACGATGGTAACCATTTGCTGATGTCGCAATATATCGAGGGCGAGAGTCGTCCTTAAATTCATTCAACTCAAAACTAAATCGTGATGAAAAAGATTGTAACTTTCGGAGAACTGTTGCTTCGATTCTCAAAACCCGGACAACTCAGACTGACACAAGGTGACATGTTCACCAGCAAATATGGTGGTAGCGAGGCTAATGTAGCAGTATCACTGGCTACTCAGGGCGAGAACGTTACTTATATCACCCGTCTTCCAGACACGCCTGTGGGGCATGCTGGTGCCATGAACTTGGCGCAACTGGGTGTTGATACAAGCCAGGTGCTTTATGGCGGACAACGTATCGGCACCTACTATTTTGAGCCTGCTGCAGGAATGAGAGCTCCGAAGGTCATCTATGACCGTGCCAACTCGGCTTATTTCGACCTGAAGCCTGGCATGATTCCTTGGCGCAAGATACTCAATGATTGTGCCTATTTCCATGTATCAGGCATCACGGCAGCCATCTCCCAACAGGCAGCCGATGCCACCTTCGAAGCGCTCGACATTGCTGATGAGTTAGGGGTGACAGTCTGCTTTGACATCAACTACCGTAAGAATCTCTGGAAGTATGAGGGTGCTGATCCCAGAGGGACATTGAGCCGTATGCTTTCCCGCTGCGACATGATGTTTGGCGATGCTGTGGAGTTCGACTGGTTGACACAACACGCTCAGCCTCCGTTTACCGCGGTTGACTCTTCTTTCAAGATGCAGATGGACGAGTATAGGGCTTGGTTCGACGAACTCCACCATAATTTCCCCCGTGTAAAGAATTGGATGATGGGTATGCGTAACGAGGTGTCTTCAAAACATCACACACTGACAGGCCTACTTTGGACAGAAGGCAAACTTCTGCAGTCACCGATCATGGACATCCCCGATGTGATAGACCCGGTAGGTGTCGGTGATGCCTTTATGGGCGGCTGGCTACATGCTATTTCCCTGTACCCAGAAGATAAGCAGATGCAGTTGAATTACTCGTTGGCTGCCGCTGCCTTGAAGAATACGATTCCGGGCGACTTCAACCTCTCTACCGAAGAGGAAATACTGGATGTGCTGGAAGGGAAATATGATGCATCAACGCTCTATAAGGCTATTAAGTAGTCAACATCTCCCTTGTTCGTGATAGGAGTAGTAGGCACCGTCTGTAACAATGACGTGGTCAAGAAAACGGATGTTCATTAGTTGACAGGCTTTAGCAAGTGAGGTGGTAAGTCGGTCGTCATACGTGCTGGGCTTAAGACCACCAGAGGGATGATTGTGACAGGCAACAAGGACAGTGCAGTTGGCTATTACTGCTTCCCGAATGATGATGCGAATATCAACGGCAGTCTCGGTAATTCCTCCGTGCGAAATGCGTATTTTCTTGATAAGACGGTAGTTTTGGTTCAGAAATAGCACCCAGAACTCTTCAACATCGAGATCCTGCATGATTGGATGCATGTGGTTATAGATTCTCGTTGCAGTGCCAAGGTCGGGCCGTTCTTCAGGGGCTTCCATCTGACGGCGCTTCCCAAGTTCACATGCTGCAAGAATACTGATGGCCTTAGCCTCACCGATACCTTTGTAGTTCATTAATTGGGGGATTGTCATCTTACCAAGTGTGTTGAGGTTGTTGTTACACCCGGTAAGTATTTGCTGCATCAACTCTACAGCGCTGATACCTGGAGTTCCTGAGCCGATGAGAATGGCCAGCAATTCAGCGTTGCTAAGCGCTTGAGACCCTTTGTCGCGTAATTTTTCGCGAGGTTGGTCATCTTGAGACCAATTTGCAATTGTGATTTTTTTCATAGAGATTTAAGTTTTTGGGGGGAGTGAATTTTATTTGTAGAACGTTCGTTCAAAGGCTTGAAACTCGTCCTGACCTCTGACACACCGTTTCCACCATGACTCGATAAATCCTAATCCGTAACCCATGAGCTGAACAAAGGCGGCAGGGATAGAGAGTAATCCTACATAGAGACTCTTGTTCTTAACACTTGAGTCAATAAAGATGATTAACGCGTAAAGTGTAAGGGGCAGTAGGGAGAGTTGGCAGAGTAAACGACCTTGCTGTTTGATAACGGGTGTGCCGAAACTACTGAGCATCAGTCCGCAGACGAAGAGTAGTGCTAAGGCGATGACACCAATTGTAAACACTGTAGGTAATAAGTGAACCAATTTGAGTGTGCCTGGGTGTCGCTTTTCAAGGTTGATGCGGGCTATACCACTATTATAGACCTGTCGGAAGAACTTCCGGAAATCTGTGCGGCGCTTATGCCACACCCATGCCGAAGGGAAAAGGCATGGTTTGTGTCCAGCCTCTACTATGCGGTAGGAGAAATCGATATCCTCGCCGAAACGCATCTTTGAGAATCCCTCCAATTGCTGATATACATCTCGACGGATGCCCATATTGAAGGAGCGGGGATAAAATTTATCAAGTTTGGCCTTTCCGCCTCGAATACCACCGGTTGTAAAAAAGGAGGTCATAGAGTAGGAGATGGCTTTCTGAACAGGCGTGAACGATGGGTGGGAAGCATCAGGACCACCGAAGGCTGCAGTGGGGTGTTGGACGAGCTCTTGGCTAACCGCTTCCAGATAACCAGTAGGCAGAACGACATCGCTATCTAAAATAATAAGGTAGTCGCCAGAGGCACGTTCTGCACCATAGTTACGGCTTTGACCAGGTCCGCTGTTGGGTTTCATGAAATACTTCAAGTCCAGTTTGCCGGTGTATTTCTCTGTTACCGACTTGCAGTCGCGTTGAGAACCGTCCTCCACAATCAGCACCTCGAAATCCTTCTCCGTCTGTTCACAGAGACTTTGCAGGAGTTCATCGACTTCGTCGGGACGATTAAAAACGGGAATGATAATGGAGTATTTCATAGTGCTTAAGTATATTTAGTTAATAGTGAATAGTGATTAGTCATGTTATCACAACTATCCACTATTCACTATCTGCTATATATTATTCTTTCACGCGCTGCAGGTAGCTACCATCGCGAGTGTCAACCTGAATCAGGTCACCCTCATTGATGAAAAGGGGAACGCGTACCTCAACACCTGTTTCCAATGTGGCAGGCTTCAGGGTGTTGGTGGCTGTGTCGCCTTTGATACCTGGCTCAGAATGAGTCACACGGAGAACGGTCTTCACAGGCATCTCTGCATAAAGAATAGTACCATCGGTTGTGTCAGAAACCACTTCCACGATATCACTCTCCTTCATATACTCATGACCGATTACGAGCTCGTTGTCGATAGGAATCTGCTCGAAGGTCTCCTGATTCATAAAGATACGGCCAGACTGGTCCTCATAAAGGTACTGGTAGGGGCGACGCTCGATGATAACGTCCTCCAGTTTTTCACCGATATTGAAACGGCGTTCCAACACACGTCCGTCAGATACATTCTTTACCTTGATAATCATAATGGTGTTACCCTTGCCTGGCTTGCGGTGCTGGAAATCGATGCACACCCAGATGCCGCCATCCATACGGATTGCGGTGCCTTTCTTAATGTCTTGTGAATTAATCATATACCTTAAAAATATTACTTTTGTATCGTTTTCGGGTGCAAAGTTAAGCAAAATCTCGAAAAAAACACAAAAAGTTGCACTAATTTTCGTATATTTCTTGCGTAATTCAAAAGAAATGAGTACTTTTGCAGCCCAAAACGTAAGAATTATCACAAATAAAATAAGTAGAAAGCAATGAAAAGAACATTTCAGCCCCACAATCGCCGTCGCGTGAACAAGCACGGCTTCCGTGAGAGAATGGCCACAAAGAATGGTCGTCGCGTACTGGCTGCACGTCGTGCCAAGGGTCGCAAGAAGTTAACAGTTTCTGACGAGAATCACGGAAAGTAAACCCGCTGTTCTGAGGAAAATTCAGTTAAAACAGAAAGAAGCAGAGATTAATCTTTGTTTCTTTCTGTTTTTTTATGCCCTTTTCTTGTTTTTTCGCTCAATTTGCACTACCTTTGCCGAAGAAATTGGAAATAAGAATGGAAGCAAAGGAATTCTTCAGTAAGTTTTCAAGTGGTTTCCTGTGGGGGAATCTTCTGGCGATGGCCGTTGTCGTCATTCTGCTTGCGTTGGGGGTGAAGTACGGACTGGACATCTATACCCGTCATGGTGAGGGCGTTAAGATACCCAAACTTGAAGGTATGCTCTATGCTAAAGCCATGAGGTTAGTAGAGGATGAAGGATTGAGAATTATGGTAAGCGACTCGGGCTATAACAAACGTTTGCCTGCAGATTGCATCCTGGCTCAGAGTCCAGGTCCTGGCGCTATGGTGAAAGAGGGGCATACAGTCTATGTGACAGTTAATTCTCCGTCGTCACCGTCGTTTGCCATCCCCGATGTGGTGGACAATAGTAGCTATCGTGAGGCTGAGGCCAAGTTGATGGCTTTGGGCTTTAAGTTGCTACCGCCTCAGTATGTGGCTGGTGAGAAAGACTGGGTCTATGGCATCCTTTCCAGAGGGCGCAGGATCTCTACTGGTGATCGTGTCTCTATTGATTCGCCCTTGACACTGATGATTGGTAGTGGTGAGTATGATTCCGATGAAGAAATCGAGTATATCGAGCCCGAATACAAGTTGATGATGGATAATAATGTCGATGAGTTTGAGGAAATAGTGGAATGATGGATTTCCTGCAAGACGATGAACTGGATCTGATGGCTGATGTTGACTCTGCCGAACAGACAGACGATAGTCAGCTTTATGAGCACTTTCGTATGGAAGTGGATAAAGGGCAGGTATCTGTTCGTATTGATAAGTATCTGTCAGAACATCAGCCTCATTCGAGTAGAAATCGTATCCAGAAAGCCGCTGATGCCGGTTTTATTCATGTCAATGGTAATCCGGTAAAAAGTAATTATAAGGTCCGTCCGGGGGATGTCATCACCCTGATGCTTGATCGCCCTCATTATGATACAACGATAGAACCGGAGGATATACCGCTTGAAGTGGTGTATGAAGATGATGATCTGATGGTCATCAACAAACCTGCAGGAATGGTGGTACATCCGGGATGCGGTAATTTTAGTGGTACACTCGTCAATGCCATTGCTTGGCATCTGAAGGATCTGGAGAGCTATGATCCAAATGATCCGGAGGTGGGATTGGTACACCGTATAGACAAGGATACGAGTGGATTGCTCGTTGTGGCGAAGACTCCCGATGCTAAGACTTCTCTTGGCAAGCAATTCTTCAACAAGACCACTCATCGTAGCTATAATGCCTTGGTATGGGGGAACTTCTTGGAAGACGAGGGTAGGATAGAGGGGAATATAGGGCGAGACCCGAAAGATCGTTTGCGCATGGCCGTATTCCCACCAGAATCTGAGATTGGTAAGCCTGCCGTGACCCATTATCGTGTGTTGGAGCGCTATGGCTATGTAACATTGGTGGAATGTATCTTGGAAACAGGCCGTACCCACCAGATCAGAGCCCACATGAAACATATCGGACACCCATTGTTCTGTGATGAGCGTTATGGCGGAACGGAGATCTTGCGAGGTGAACGGACTGCCAGTTATAAGTCCTACATCCAGAACTGTTTCAAACTCTGTCCCCGACAAGTTCTGCATGCCAAGACCCTGGGTTTCGTGCATCCAAGCACTGGTGTGCAGATGGATTTTACATCTGAGTGGCCGGATGATATGACTGCATTGATAGACAAATGGAGAAAATACATTAAAGGAAAAAATTAAAGTAACAATTATAATGGAGAACATGAAGAGAACTATTGCCATCGTATGTGGTGGCGACTCATCAGAACACGATGTATCACTGCGCTCAGCGCAGGGACTTTATTCCTTCTTTGACAAGGAACGTTATCATATTTATATTGTCGATATCAAAGGGCTGGACTGGCATGTGGAACTTCCCAATGGTCTTACGGCGAAGATTGATCGTAATGATTTCTCATTCTTGGAAGACGGGCAGAAGAAAACATTCGATTATGCCTATATCACGATTCATGGTACTCCTGGTGAGAACGGACGTCTGCAAGGCTATTTTGACTTGATAGGTATGCCTTATTCTACCAGCAGTCTGCTTGTGGAAGCCATGACCTTCGATAAGTTTGTGCTAAACCAGTATCTGCGTGGCTATGGTGTGAGTGTAGCCGATTCTCTACTGATCCGTAAGGGTTATGAAGAATTGGTTAGCGACGACGAGATTGAGGAGCGTATAGGCATGCCCTGTTTCGTAAAACCTGCTGCTGATGGTAGCAGCTTCGGGGTTTCGAAGGTGAAGAATAAGGATCAACTGGCTCCTGCTATCCGTAAGGCTATCATGGAGAGCCCTGAGGTTATGGTAGAGAGCTATCTCGAAGGCACTGAGATTACTCAGGGTATTTACAAAACCCGCGAGAAGTCTGTGCTGTTCCCTATCACAGAAGTAGTGACCAGCAATGAGTTCTTCGATTACGATGCAAAGTACAATGGTCAGGTTCAGGAAATTACACCAGCGCGTATTCCTGCTGAAATCGCGGAACGTGTTGGAAAGATTACCAGTCATATCTATGACATCCTTCATTGTAACGGCATCATACGTATCGACTATATCATTTCAAAGGAGGGTAAGATCTCTATGCTTGAGGTCAATACTACACCGGGTATGACTGCAACCAGTTTCATTCCTCAGCAGGTACGTGCTGCAGGTCTCGAAATGAAAGATGTACTGACGGATATTGTTGAGAATCAGCTTTTTTAGCGAAAGTGTATAGCAGATAGTTGACAGTTATGATTACTTCTGTAGCGGAGTTTGATGAGATTAGGCCCTATGAGCCGGAAGAGATGAAACAGGCATTCGATGATTTGCTTAACGATCGTCAGTTCCAGTTGATTCTGAAAGGTTTTGTTCCTTGGTTGCCTAAGGGACTGCGTAATGGACTTCTTAAACTGGCCTTCAAGGGTGTACATACGCCACTTGACTTCCAGAAGCGTTTCATGAAACCTATTGTGAAGTATATCATCCATAAACATACTGATGGCTGCACTTTCGACGATTCGGCTCTTCAGGCTCATGTAGAATCCAGATACACCTTCGTTTCAAACCATCGTGATATTGTGCTCGATTCTGCGTTTCTTGATGTGATGTTGGTGGAGCATGGTTATCCCACAACTGTTGAGATAGGCATTGGTGACAATCTGCTGATTTATCCGTGGATCAGACGCCTTGTGCGAATGAATAAGGCATTTACGGTGCGCCGTGGCTTGTCTCCCAAAGAAATGCTGCGTTCCAGTCAGCTGATGAGCCGCTATATCCACTTTGCTGTTACCAAGAAGAAAGAGAACATTTGGATAGCCCAGCGCGAGGGTAGGGCCAAGGACTCTAATGACCGTACTCAGGACTCCGTGCTGAAGATGCTGGCGATGGGGGCGCCTGATGAACTGAAGAATCCTGCCGATCGTCTGCGTGAGCTGAATATTGTGCCGCTTACTATCAGTTATGAGTATGACCCGTGTGATTATCTGAAGGCTCAGGAACTACAGCAGAAACGTGATAACCCTGGTTTCAAGAAGAGTCGTCAGGATGATCTTGATAATATGAAGACTGGTATCTTTGGTTACAAGGGCAGGGTGAGATATCATTGCTCACCATCTGTTAATACGTGGATTGACGAACTGTCTGATCTGCCGAAGACAGAGTTCTTTACAGCCTTGGCCCAGCGGATGGATGACCATATTCATCGGGGCTATGAACTCTTTCCCTCTAACTATATTGCACTTGATGAGCTGAATGGTAGCAAAGACTATGCAGATCATTACACAGCAGCAGATAAGACGCGTTTCGAACAATATCTGGCAGGACAGCTTGCCAAGATAACCCTTCCGGGCAAAGATGAGGTGTTCCTGCGCAATTGTATGCTGACGATGTATGCCAATCCTTTACGAAATAAAATGATTGCCGAATGAAAAGACCTTATCGCCTTATACCTGCCGTCACACTTGGTTTGCTGCTCCCCGTGCTTAATGCCTGCCAACAGGATAGTTATGAGAAGGGCGAGGGCCGTTATTCTCTGATGCGTGCCGATTTTGCTGAATTGCATGTCAACGCAGAGAAAAAGGCTGATGCCATCACTACCGATGATGGTGATCAGTTCTCGCTTAAAGATCAGATCTCTACATCCTGGATTACGACTGCTGATACGACCTATCGTTGCATGCTATATTATAATAAGGTGCAAGCAACCGATGGAAAGACACAGGCAGAAGTTATTTCTTTGGGGCAGGTGCCTTGTCCTTTTGTTAAACCTCTGGGCGACTTTGAGAAAGAGGTTTGTACTGATCCTGTGAAGTTCGAGAGTATCTGGATGAGTAAGTCTGGAAAGTATCTGAACCTGAGCCTTCAGTTGAAGACAGGTTTTACAGAAGATACCACAGCTATTCATCAGCTTGCCTTCCTTGCTGATACCCTGATGGTTCATCCCGACAACAAGCGTACCCTTCATTTCTTCCTTCATCATGATCAGGGGAAGGTGCCGGAATATTATTCGACACAGGTTTATGTCAGTATTCCGACAAAGAATCTTGCGGTTGATTCTGTCCGTTTCTCTGTTAATACTTATTCAGGTCCTGTCATCAAGACATTACCTTTAAAATGAAAAAATAGAAACAATAAAAAAAGAGCGCCCGTTATCACGACGGGCGCTCTTCTTATATGTTATTCTACTTACTCTCTGAAGAAGAGTTTGATAGGAGTAAATCCACTACCTGTGAAGAGCAGATGCTTTTCGTCAAGTGTTTCAACAATCGGATCATCACCGAAATTAATCTCAATGGTGTATGTTCCGTCTCCATTGTCAATAATCATCTCTGCCAGGTTCCAGGGAGCGATATCATTATCTTTGCCTAACCATTGAGTATCCCACCAGCCGTTGGTGATGCGAATCTGATAAGATGTCGGATCGGCAGCCGTGTACTGCAAATAGAAGGTGCCTGTTTTAATCTTGTTCCAGACATCCTCGGGGAAGGTAGCAATACACTCGTTGTTGCCATCGTTACCATCGAGGGCAAAACGGTATGTTCCGTTCCAGTTGACTGCACCGGCGGAGCCATCACCTTCCCAGAACGAAACATCCTTTGCACCGCCACCACCTTTGATGATGTCTATGAAGTAGATTTCCAATGGTGTGTATCCGCTACCAGTGAACAACAGATGCTTCTCGTCTAAGGTTCCAACAATCGGATCGTCTGCAAAGTCCACCTCAATGTAGAAGGTACCATCCTCATTGTCAATGATGCGCTCAGCCATGTTCCATGGTGCGATGTCATTGTCCTTGCCGAGCCATTGGGTATCCCACCAACCATTGGTAACACGAATCTGGTAAGATGAAGGATCAGCAGCACTATAACGCACGTAGAACTTCTCGGTCTTCATTCTCTCCCAAACATCTGCTGGGAATGTGGCGATACACTCGTTATTTCCATCATTGCCATCGAGAGCGAAACGATAAGTGCCATTCCAGTTGACTGCACCATTTCCTGTAGGATCGCTGTTAGTCCAGACGGGAACCTTTACCTCTTGGTCTTCTCCACCACCATCAACCCAGATCTCTTCTTCTGTGTAGATCTCAAGTGGTGTGTATCCGCTACCAGTGAATAACAGATGCTTTTCGTCTAAGGTTCCTGCAATCGGATCGTCTGCAAATTCCACTTCAATGTGGAAAGTACCATCCTCATTGTCGATAATGCGCTCAGCCATGTTCCAAGGTGCAATATCGTTATCCTTGCCAAGCCACTGAGTATCCCACCAACCGTTGGTAACACGAATTTGATAAGATGTTGGATCTGCAGCTTTATAGGATAAGTTGAACTTCTGAGTCTTCAGTATCTCCCAAACATCTGCTGGGAATGTGGCGATACACTCGTTATTACCATCATTGCCATCGAGGGCAAAACGATAAGTACCATTCCAATTGACGGCACCATTGCCATCAGGATCATTGTTCTTCCAGATGGTGGTCTTTATAATCTCCCAGTGACCATCGTCAGCAGCAGGCTTATATGCCAGCTCTGGCAAAGCGAACTTCTGACCGTCGAAGGTATGGAGATATCCCACGAATTTGCCTTCGTAGATATTCTTTGGCGGAACACGGAAGACGAGATTGTTAGTGCCCTTACGATAGAAATCCTTGTGGTCAACGAGCTGTGTCTCACCATCAGCATCGAGCAGTTCAACGCTATTAATGAATTCCAGATCTGTACCATACACAGTGATGAGTTCACCGCCAGAAGCTTCTTCTCCTGCCTGTTTTGAGAATCCTGTCACCTTGGTATGTCCAAGAGTCATCGACAATCGTGATTCTGCCTGATCGTTGGCTGTGCGCACAACAAGCTTTCCTCCTTCTTCTGGGATGCCGGCTGGTGCGTTCACCTTAATCATATTGTCGCTGACAACCTCAAAGCTTGACACTTTCGCGCCTCCTGGGAATTCTATTTCCGTTACATTGTCGAACCCTGAACCATTGATGGTCATCGGCTGGTTGGTAACAACCTTTGTCGGGAAGAAAGTCTTGATGCCAAGCCCGACGTTAGCAGAACCATTGCCGTCCTTATCAGAACAGGAAACGATGGATAGAAGGAGTAAGGAGGGGAGGAGCAAGGAGATTGCCCCTACTGCCCTCTTCATATATCTATTTGTAATCATAACTATTCACTATTAACTTTTCACAATAAACTATAATCACCATCCTGGGTTCTGAGTAAGATTGGAATTCTTCTTCAGTTCCGACTGCGGAATAGGATAGAAATTAAACTTGTCATCCCACTGGCGGGTAATGGTAGAGCGTGTAAGCACATTGCTGCTGCTGATAGTTGCAGCCTGAATGGTCTTGAAATACTGTGCACCCTTCTTCCAGCGACGTGCATCCCAGAAACGATGGTTCTCGAATGCCAGCTCTACTAGGCGTTCGCGCTCATAACGCTTAACCCAGGCTTCACCGTCTTCTTTGAATTTCGGCATCTGGATGTCAGCACGTGTACGCAGCACGTTGATGGCGTCGTTAGCGGTCATGCCGTAGGTAGCATCGTTAGCACTGCCAGTAGCATTAAATACGGCTTCTGCGTAGTCGAGATAGAACTCTCCCAAGCGGAATACAATCCAGGTATGACGACGAGAGGTCTGGTTATCTGTTGTTGTGACACAAGATCCGTCGACGTACTTCTTGAGGTAGTAGCTTGTAGGTGTGGCACCGTACTTCGGAGCGCCATTGAAACCTCCGATGAACGTTTCCATCACTTTCTTCTGAGCACCATTGCTGGGCCATTCGTCACCGTTCTTCACCACTGTGAGTGCGAAACGCGGGTCAAGTCCTTCATAAGGATCTACTTCATTCAGGTCGATACTGCCAGGATAGCGCTCGCCAAAAGTCTGACCATTATCCTGATACTCATACTGATCTACCAGACTCTGTGTCGGACAGTTACCTGATGAACCATTCTCAACACCAATAGGATAGTTGGCCATCTCGAATGAGTTGCTTTCACCGCGTCCGAGCCCGAAGATCAGTTCTGTATTGAAGAATGCATCGTGTCCCCACAATAAGGCATAAGGGCTAAGCTTCAGACCCCATACTTTGGCATTGTCGAGAATATACTTACAAGCCTCGGCAGCCTTTGCCCACTTGGTCTTGTCGCCATTAGGGTTATGGAGCGGTGAAGCGGCATAAAGCAGCGTGCGGGCTTTGAGTGCGTAAGCTGCGATGCGAGTAGCGCGTCCTATCTCAGAGTTAACCTCAGTATTGTAGTTCTCTGGTAGATAAGGAGCAATAGCGTCACACTCTTCTACGATGAAGTTTACAATCTTTTCAGCTGGAGTACGCGATACGTTATTGGCCTGTGCATTGTTAAGCGTCGTTGTCACCAGAGGTACATCCCCATAGGTCCTGAACAACTCGAAATAGAAGTAAGCCCTCAGGAATCGTACCTCATAAGGGAACAGTTCTAACTGAGCCACCCACTTGCTGTAATTAGGGTTATACTTCCAGTCTGAGATATCTGCTTCATCGATTTTCTCCAGGAACATGTTGGCATCAGCAATGGCTGTATAACACTTGGTCCACGTTCTGTCATAAGGGTTGGCAGGACTCCATCCACCATTGACATAGTTGTTGATGGCGCCTGTTTCGAGTGCATACTGAGCCTCATCGGTTGCACCGGCAAGGAAATAGGCACTGTTAGACTCAAACTCATTATTATATACCTGTGCATAGACATCGAACACCAGGTTCTTGATGCCATTGTCGAAGTATTCGTAGGTCCAGGCCTCGTCGCGGGTTGTCTCCTCCGTGTAGTCAAGGTCGGCACATGAATAGAAGAGGCAGGAGGTAAGAGGTAAGAGGAAAGTGAATACTCCGACCGCTATCTTATGGAATTTATTTGTACTCATATTATTATGCATTATGAATCATTAATTATGCATGACTTAGAATGTCACGTTGAGGCCAATGTTTACACTCTTCATCACAGGGTAGCCTGTGTTGAAATTCTCGGCATCCATAGCGTCGATATTGTCGAACGACAGGAGGTTCTGACCTTGCACGAAAACTTTGGCACCAGAAATCTTCAGAGGCTCAATGACAGATGATGGCAACTTGTAGTAAAGTTCGCAGTCGCGCATCTTCAGCCAGCTGGCATTGCGATACCAGATGGTAGAGTTCTGGGAATTGTTTGCAACATTCTCAGTTGACAGACGCGGATAGTTTGCACTGGCACCTGCGATGTCGAAGCAGTTGTTGTAGTATTCCTGAGAGAGATTGCGGTTGTCGGAGAGAGCTCCCCATACACCGTCAATATAGCGCAGGTTCCTTACCTGATGGGCTGCCCCCTGGAAGGTGGCGTTGATACCAAAGCCCTTGAACTCAGCTCCGAGTGTGAAGGCATAGTTCAGAGCGGGGAAGGTATTGCCATAGTCCTGTGCCACGTAGTCGTTCTCGTTGATCACACCGTCTTCATTGACATCCTTATATTTAATGTCGCCCACCTTAACCTGTCCGAACTGCTGCATAGGGCTGTTGTCAATCTCATCCTGACTCTGGAAGAATCCCAAAGCGATGAGTCCGCGCTCTGCATCGGCAGGTCCGTCAACAACTGAGAGGTTAGGATAAGCAGGTGTTTCAATCCATTCCAGAATCTTACTCTTCACTGTAGAGAACGATGCTCCGGCATTCAGATTCAGTCCGTTCTGGAAGGTCTTGGCGTAGCGCAGGCCTAACTCCAGACCGTAGCTGGCTACGCGACCCTTGTCGTCATACGATGACTGGATACCTACGACAGCAGAGTTGAGCGAAGCGGCGCTGACCAGAATGTTACGACGCTGCTGATAGAACAAGTCGAGTGTGACGTCGAGTGCGTTAAACAGTCTTACGTCAGTACCGATATTAGCCTTGTAGGCTACCTCCTGTGAAAAATTGTCAGTTGGGAATTGTGTCAGGAAGGCACCCCATGAATTTGAGAAATTAGTGCCATACCAGAACTGTCCGTGCGAATTGTTCCATCTGGCGAGCCATAGACCTGCAGCAGGCACGTAGTCGCTATGCTGGATACCACCAGAGAGGCGCACCTTTCCATAGTTCAGAATATTGCTTTCTGGGTTGTTGGCATAGATATATCCCAGACCCAGAGTCGGTGAGAATGACCATTTGGCAGGATAACTGCGGTTAGAACCATTAGCTGCCAGCACGACATCGGCCATGAAGCGGTTGGCGTGGTCGTAGTGTAATGCCAACTGCCAGTTGGTGCGATACCATGTGTTATTCTGTTCGTCACGAATCTCACTCTTCATGTTGTAGTTGGCATTAGCTGCCAGGTTGTCGCCATTATTCAGCTGAATGGCATACTTGATTCCTGCATTGAAGGTTGCGATACGCCACTGTGTGTCAACCCAGTGGTTGAACAGCAGTTTGTCTTCCACCGTACCCATCACGGTTTCCTGCATCGCACCTGTGGCATCATAGTAGTTCCAACCATACTGATAACCCTTTGAACGTGTTTCAGTCGTGTTTGAAGAGTTGTCGTATGAAGCACCTACATAGATCTTAAGTCCCTTGGTGATGACGTCGAGATCCTGCTCCAAGGTCATGTTCGCCCAGATCTGGCGCTGATGGGTCTTCATGAAACCTGCGCCCTGCGACTTGGCCAGAAGGTTGAAGTCACCATAGGTCTGGCTTCCGCCCCATACACTACCCACAGGCGTGAGTCCTGCAGTCTTTATGGGGAACGCCAGTGCAGGCACTTTGTACAGATGCCACCAAGCGTCGTTTGAATTGACGTTGGGCACACCATTAGTCTCCATCAGGATACCTAAGATATTGGCGCTGACTCTTGTCGTCGGACTTACCTCGAAGTCAACGTTGGCACGGATATTGGCCTTCGAATACTTCAGCTGCGAGTTATAGTCACCCTGATCAGGGTTCTTGTAGAGTCCGCGGGCATCGGTATAGTCGAGCTGTGTGTAATACTGCACCTTTTCTGTACCGCCATAGAACGACAGGAATGCGTTCGTCTCATGGGCAGTGTTCTTAAACACTTCGTCCTTCCAGTTCACATTTGGATAAACCTTCGGGTCGCTGCCATCCTTGAACTTCTGCAGCTCAGTATCCGTATAGGCTGTAGCGAGACCGTCGTTCAGACGTGCTTTGTTCAGTGCGTTGGCGTAGTCGTAGGCACTGACCATGTCGGCCATTTGCGGGTTGAACTGGAACTTGTGAGAAGCTCCCACCTTAAAGTGGTATTTGCCGTCTTTGCCGCCATGCTTGGTCTTCACCAGCAGTACACCGTTGATACCCTCATGTCCGTAGAGCGCTACGGCAGCAGCATCTTTCAGTACAGTGACACTCTCCACCTCTTCAACTGTCAGACGGTCGATGGGGCGCTCCACACCATCCACGAGGATCAGGATGTCCTGGTCTGCTGCGTTCTGGCGATAGGTCTGAATACCACGAATATTAAATGTTGCACCACGGCCTTCCTCACCTTTAAAACCAGTGTTCTGGAAAGCGTTCAGTCCAAGGAGCTTTCCATATAGGGCATCTGCCAGACTGACGGCCGATGTACGACGGAGCTCTTCTGCTGTGATGGTTGTAGCAGCCGCTGTCGTGAGGAATTCTGACTGCTGGACACCATAGCCTAAATCCACCTTCTGCGAAGCCTTGTCACTTAGCGTCACCTGGGCACTAACCGCCATTGGGGCAACGCAGAGCCCCGCCAAGGTATATATAAATATGTTCTTGATCTTCATAATCTTCATTTTTTCAATTCTTAATATTTAAAAGAATTACCACCCAGGATTCTGTGTAAGTCCATATCCCTTCTGAATCTCAATACGAGAGACGGGGTCAAGATACCACTTGTTCGTCCAGTAGCCTGCATCCCACCAGCGACGGTGACCTGTTACAATTTCAGGCTTCTCGTATTCGAATTTCGGCCAAGGGGTAGAAGCATCCCACTGAGTATCTCCTGTCATGCGCTTGCCGTCGGCATCGAGGCGATAGATGCGGATCTCATGAAGCGGTTTGGTGAAGAGGTCTTTACGCATGCGGCGTACCATATCGTAGAGGCGGTCGCCACACTCAGCACCGATTTCACAGTTGCGCTCACGAAGAATTTCGTTGATAAGATTCTCCTTGTTAGTGGTCAGGTTCAGTTGTGGATTCATCGTCTCGAGACGTCCTAATCCTACACGGCTGCGTACAACATGCAAGTCATCCAGAGCGCCCTTCAAATCGCCTGTCTCAGCCTTGGCCTCTGCACTGATGAGGTACATCTCGGCCAGACGGATATAGGATACACCGATATACTCGTCATCGTAACGGCTACCGCCTTTATAGTCGAGTAGCCACTTGAACTTGCAGTAGCCTGAGGCTACGTCATCTGCGTTGCTGTTGAAATTACTGTTGTTTTCCAAGCAGCCACCTACCCAAGGATCGTTGTAGTTAGCACCGTTATAGTCAAATCCGGCAGGCAGGTTATGTCTGGGAACCACCATGGTCTCGTAAAGACGAGGGTCGCGATCGGCAAACATGTCGATGCCGTTAGGATTCTTTCCTGCACCATAGAGATCGGCGTATGGGAAATCGCGGCCGTCCTGCATACCGAAGCATTCCATCAGCTCGTTGGTTGGGACCTGTCCGCCTTGTCGCATACAGTCAAGTGCGAAGCCTCTCCAGCCCCATCCCCATCCGCCATCGGATAAGGTCAATGTGGGATGAGCGTCAAACAGCTTTTCGTGATGCGTGGCATCATTACGATAGCGGTAGGCTCTCCGGTAGGCTGTGCGATAACCGGCTTCATCGTTTGAGGTTGGCATCACCAGTTGATAGTAATTACCGTTAGAGGCATTGTCGCTGAAGAATTCGTTACAAGCCTTCAGGCAGCGCTGCCATAGTGCAGGATCTTCCTTGCCAAACCAAACGTGCATCTCATCTTCGAAACCAGTTGGTTTCTTGTCATAGGTCATATAGGGCTGAGAGTTGTTGAACAGCGGAGAAGCTGCAAACATCCAGACCTTGGCGCGCAGTGCACGAGCCGAAGCGCGTGTCAGACGACCAGACCACTGACCGATATCTGCATCGGGTACATTCCAGATATAGCCGGGCTCATCGATGGCGCACTGAATCAGCGAGTCGATAAACTCAACAGTCTTGAATGCTGTTGCACGGCCTTCAGTAAAACCTTCTCCCACAGCATAAGCCTTTTTGACGAGGCACAGACCGCCGAAGTTGCGGAAAGCGTCGAAATAGCGGCTGGCCATAATGGTATAAGCTTCACCGCGCAGACGGCTCTTCTCGTCGGCGCTCATGTCAGGCACACGGTCAAGATTCTCGATCAGCTGCCAGCATTTACGCACGGTCTCATAGATAGATACACGTCCGCCAGCATCGCTGTCGAGTCCGCTCTTGGTTGAGTATGAGAATTTTCCCTGGAAGTTACCATCCTCAGTGTCCTGGGCATTCTCAGTCAGACCGCCGGGATAATAGCTCTGTATGGGACCGCCCCATCCGACATAGCAGTGATAAGAGTCAGAAAGCACGTCGATGGGCGCACCGTTCATCATGTTTCCTGAGGTGTAGGTACAGTAGAGTTGTCCGTAAGCACTCCACAGGAAGTTGCGGGCATATTCAGCCTTCGAGAAAACCGTGTCGATATTCACTTCGACACCAGGGGCTTTCTCGAGGAAGGCATTACCCACATTGATATCATCGACACAGGCAGAGAAAATGCCAGTAGTCATCCCCAATGCCAGTATGTAATTAAATATCTTTTTCATAATCTTCATTTTTTCAGTTTTAGAAGTTTATTTGCACGCCGAAGTTATACACACGGGTCATAGGATAGCGTACACCAAAGTCAAGTCCTGAGCCAGGAGCCTCGGGGTCATTACCCTTAAAGTCGGCAAATGTCAGCAGGTTCTGACCTGAAGCATAGAATCTCACGTAGTTGAGCAGAGGGATAAACTTAGGCTTATTGATGGTATAGCCAATTTCCACGTTCTTCAGACGTACATATTTCGAGTCGATGATCCACGCCTGTGAGTCACGGTTGTTGTGTACGCGGTTGGTGAATGAGATACGTGGCAGCTTTGCACCAGGATTATCCACCGTCCATGAGTTGTCGGCTACCCACTGTGCCAAAGCAGAAGTATTGGTAGAACCGAACTGGTCGCGGAAGTATCCATTCAGGGCGCGGCTGGTGTTATTGGCACCTACCCACAGCATCGAGAAGTCGAGGCCTTTCCAGTTCAGACTGGCATTAATAGACCAGGTGATCTCAGGATTATCAGTATAACCCAGAGGCTTCTGGTCGTTGGCATCGATAACACCGTCGCCATTCTGGTCCACATAGACGGCATCACCATATTTCAATTCTACATTCTGGTCAGGCATGTCCACACCAAATTTCTCCTTATAGCGCTGTTCTGTACCTTCCTGATAGAACTCAAAGAGGTCGTATGCGAAGCGCTGGCCAACAGGCTGTCCTGTACGGCTCAGATAGTCATAGAGTGGGGGAACCTCAAGCATCTCGATAACCTTGTTTCTCGCAAAGGCGATGCTTGGGCTGATGCTATAGCGGAAGTCGTTGATCTTGTCAGACCATCTCAGCGTCAACTCATAACCGTGATTCTTCACACGACCTTGGTTGACATAGCTTGAGGGCAGACTGGTTACTGCCGGCAGCAGAGAGGCATTTGATACAAGGATGTCCTTGCGGTCTTCCCAGAAGAGGTCGAGGTTTACTGTCAGACGGTCTCCGATGAAGGCGGCATCCAGACCGACGTTGATTTTAGAAGCTGTTTCCCATGTAACATCAGGATTACCGGCAGTCAACTCCTTTACTGCCTGCAGCCAGCCACCGCTGGTACCAAAGTTAGCACCACGCTTCTGTGGGTTTGTTGTCGTTGCACCTTCGTAGAACTGCCATGCACCAGGAAGGTAGAGGAAACGGGCACCGTTGGTGTTGTCGTTACCGACCTTACCCCATGAACCACGCAGTTTCAGATAGCCGATATATTTCTTAATAGGCTCCCAGAACTTCTCGCTTGATGGAATCCAACCAATAGAGAATGATGGGAATGTACCATAGCGCTTACCCTCGGCAAAGTTCTCTGATCCGTTATAACCGATGTTGAAGTCGATCATGTAACGAGTGTCATAGTCATAGGTCACACGTCCCACGAGTCCTACATAACCCTTTGGAATCGACTGATACAGACTGTTGTCAGAATCCCAGGGATAATAGGTTTTGCTCTGGTTGTAAAGAATCAGGGCGCCCACATTGTGCTTACCGAACTTGCGCGAGTAGTTAAAGCTGGCTTCGGCATACCAGTTACGGTTGCCCCACTTGCCTTCACTGTAAGGAAGCGGCCAGGTAATGTTTTCCTTGCGGAGCACCTCTTGACCGTTGTCGAGCGTTGCCACATAGGTCACACCCGTACCATATCCGTTCTGGCGATTCTTCTGGGCCGTATAGTCTGTATTGTAAGAACCCTTGATCTTGAAATCCAGACCTGGGGTAATGAAGCTCATGTCGAGTTTATACTGAAGGTCGAGGTTCAGCACGTTGGTACTCTCGTTAACGTATCCCAGGTTATAATAGTTCGACAAAGCGTCGCGGTCGTACGGACCTACGAAACTTTCGTCTGATACGATGTGGCGGCCTTGGTCGTCAACACCGATACCTGCGTATGGCGTAGCTCCCTGCAGATAGCGGAAGAGGAATCCCTCACCTCCACCCATCGTGGTGCGGTTCTGAACACGTCCACCCAGCGTCAGGTTCAGCTGGCTGTACTTTGACACGTTGATATCAAGGTTGGCACGATAGTTGAAACGGTTGTACTTGAAGGTCTCATCGTCGTTCTTCGAGAAGGTCTTGAAGAGAGAATTCTGATTCAGGAAACCAGCAGAAACGAAGTATCTCACTTTCTCAGTACCTCCGTTTACATTCACGTTCACCTGCTCCTGCCATGCTGCGTTCTTCATCACATAGTTGATCCAGTCGGTATTGGGGAATGTGACGGGCATATCATTCTTGCGGAAATGCTCCATCACCTCCTGGCTGAATCGGATGCCTTTATCGGCATAAGGTGTATAGTCAGCGATGGTGGCGCTGCTTGGCCACTGGCTCATAGGCAGAGCGTCGGTAATGGCTGCATAGTTCCACATCTTACCATAGGTGTAAGAATCGGCAAAATCTACGAACTTAGCAATCTGCTGTACGGCTGCACTTGCCGAAACAGTCACAGAGGCCTTTCCAGGGGTACCACGCTTGGTGGTAACGAGGATAACACCGTTAGCACCGCGCACACCGAATACAGCTGTAGCCGAGGCGTCTTTCAGAATAGAGATGTCCTGAATCTCGTTAGGGTCGAGCTGTCCGAAGGGACGCTCCACACCATCGACGAGTACCAGAGGTTCTGCACTGTTCAGCGAACCAGTACCACGCACACGGATGACGGGTTCATCAGCACCAGGCATACCTGATGGCTGTACTACCGACATGCCTGGCAACTTACCCTGCAGGGCATTAGCCACACTAGCCACAGGTGCCTTCAGCAGTTCGTCACCACCTACGGCAGAAACGGCACCCGTGATGGTTACCTTCTTCTGCTGGCCATAGGCAATGACCACCACCTCTTCAAGACTCTGTGAGTCGGGTTTCATACTAACAGCCATCTTGCGAGTGACCTTCAGTCTCTGAGAGACATAGCCGACGTAAGAGAACTCCAACGTCGCACTTGGTGAAACTGAAGGCATCACAAAATTACCGTCGAGATCAGTGATGACACCTGAACCTGTGCCTACCACCTTGACGGAGACACCAATCATCGGTTCACCTGTCTCATCTGTCACCTGACCTTCCACCCTAATGTTTTGGGCAAAAGTCACACTGGGCAAAAGGCACAATAGCACCAATAGCCCAAAGAGATAAGATTTGCACTTAATTTCCATACGTTAGTTTAATACGTTAGTTTAATATATTAGGTTTTTATTTTTCGGATTAGCCTATATGTTGGTGCGGATTACACGAATCCGCTACAAAGATAAATTGTTTTTTTTAATTATTCAGCATTTTATTTTAGAAATTTTGATTTATTTTTGCAAAACGTGCTTTTGGGGGTAAAAATAGCCTTTTTTTTCTTCTTTTTGGGGGATACACCTTATTATATATAATAGGAAAAAGTTTGAGGGCGCATTAAAAGTGTATAATTTACATTTATTCACGAAAATTGGGTTTCCCATTGCATTCTGCTGCGTTTTTTTTGCTCTTTTCACACATTTTTCCTTTAAAAAAGTGTCTGAAAGCAAAATAGTATCAAAATTCGACAAAATAAAATTGTATTATTTTGGAAAAATACTTTATCTTTGCAAGCGATTCAGTATGCTCAAATGTAACTATAACTAATTATAAAACTTAAAAAAGCCAAAACGTATGAACCAGGCCAACTCATCCTAACTGTGTCTAGGCGGTCTTTAGAATAGACTGCACGCAGACGGAGTCTCTACTGAGATTCCCTCAATCCTAACTTGCGTTTTATAAACCAATTAATCTATAGTAAATACTTAAGTATGAATCGAAAATTTAGAAAGACAGCGCTGATGATGAGTGCCATGGCTCTCTTGGGTCTCGGTTACTCGTCAAATGCCTATGCCGCAGGCGACGTGCAGAACGTGCAGCAGGCAACGAAGAAGATTACAGGTACTGTAGTCGATGCTATGGGTCCGGTCATCGGAGCTAGTATTCTTGAAAAAGGTACCACAAACGGTACTGTTACCGATTTCGATGGTAACTTCTCACTGAACGTAAAACCTGGTGCGACGATCGTGGTTTCGTTCATCGGTTTTGAGACTCAGGAAATCAAGGTCGGTGACCAGTCTAATTTCAACATTACCCTGAAGGATGACAATGCCGTTCTTGAGGAAGTGGTTGTTATTGGTTACGGTGTCCAGAAGAAGAAGCTGGTTACCGGTGCTACTGTTCAGGTAAAGGGTGATGATATCGCCAAACTGAACACAACCAACGCACTTGCAGCTATGCAGAGCCAGACCCCTGGTGTATCAATTGTACAGTCATCAGGTCAGGCTGGTTCTGGTTTTAAAGTAAATATTCGTGGTATCGGTACTATTGGTGATTCTGCACCTCTGTACGTTATCGATGGTGTTGCCGGTGGTGATATCAACTCACTGAACCCGAGCGATATTGAGAGTATCGACGTGCTGAAGGATGCTGCTTCGGCTGCTATCTATGGTGCTCGTGCTGCTAACGGTGTGATCCTCGTGACCACCAAGCAGGGTAAGGCCGGTAAGATGCAGATCAGCTACGATGGTTATGTAGGTTGGCAGTATCTGGCTAAGAAGCCCGATGTACTCAATGCCAAAGAGTTCATGTATGCCCAGGATCTGATTGCCTTCAATGACGGTCTGGATTTCAAGAAATGGGAAAACATGATTCCTGCAGAGACCTATCAGAAGATTATGAATGGTACTTGGGAAGGAACCAACTGGCTTGATGAGTCTTATCACAAGGGAGCTATGGTGCAGAACCATGCAATCGGCTTGAATGGTGGTAACGACATGTCAAAGTTCTCTTTAGGTTTCGCTTATACCAAGCAGAAAGGTATCTTTGGTGGTAGAAACCAGTCTGAATATGAGCGTTATAATGCTCGTTTGAATTCTGACCATGTCCTGCTGAAGGTAAACGACCTCGAGGCTATTAAGATTGGCGAGAATATGACTTTCAGCCATACCAGCAATGGAGGTATCGATACGGGTAGCATGTATTGGAACAATATGCATGACCTGCTCGTTGGTAACCCTCTGATTCCTGCTTATGACGCCAATGGCAACTACATGACTAACGCTGAGCAGCAGGCTGCTGGTTACAACCTCGGAACAAATCCTCCAAACCCACTTGCAAATGCTGACACAAAGGGCTTGGGTCTGCATGCCAGCAAGGGTTGGAACCTGTTTATGTCTGCCTATCTGCAGATTCAGCCGATTAAGGATTTGATTTTCAAGTCTCAGTTTGCTTATCGCTATTGGAGTGGCTCTTATCGTTCTATGACCCGTATTCATGCCATTGGTACTGATGTGGCTACACAGGATGCTGCCAGCCAGAGTTTGAATATTGGTTCAAGCATCTCTTGGGAGAATACTTTGGCTTACACGAAGCAGCTGGGTGATCATAACGTCAATGTGGTGATTGGTAATACCATCCAGAAGAATACTTATGGTGAAAACCTGAATGGTTCTGGTAAAAACAATCTTTTTGAAAGTGATTGGGATCGTGCTTGGGTAGGTAATACTCAGCCCACACAGTTTGCTGATGTCTATAATGCAGAAAACTGGGTAAAGAGTCAGTATCAGGGTGACTGGTCTTTGGCTTCTTTCTTTGGTCGTGCAAGTTATAACTATGCAGAGAAGTATATGGCTCAGTTTACACTGCGTGCCGATGGTAGCTCGAACTTTGCTCCTGGTAAGCGCTGGGGTTACTTCCCCTCTGCATCTATTGGTTGGGTGATTACCAATGAGAAATTTATGGAGAAGACTGCTTCATGGCTTGACTTCTTGAAGCTCCGTGCATCATGGGGTCAGAACGGTAACCAGAGCATCTCTAACTTCCAGTATCTGACAACCTTCGCTTTCAGTTCTGCTAGTGGTTATTATTATGGTAAGGGAGCGCATACCACACCTACTACTGGTGGTTATGCTGACGTACTCCAGAACCCTGATGTGACATGGGAAACTTCTGAGCAGATTGACCTTGGTATCGATGCCCGCTTCTTCGGCGGTCGTCTTGGCTTGGCTTTCGACTGGTATAGCAAGAAGACTAAGGACTGGTTGCTGCGTGCTCCAATCCTCAGTGTGTATGGTTTGAATGCTCCGTATGTGAACGGTGGTGACGTCGAGAACAAAGGTATTGAAATTGGCTTGAACTGGAACGATCATATTGGTAATGACTTTACGTATGGTGTGAACTTCAACCTTGCTTATAATAAGAATGAAGTTACCAAGATCAATAATGGTGAGGGTATCATCCACGGTCCTGGTAGTGTGCTGATTCAGGGTTCAGACGAAGTCTTCCGTGCTCAGGTTGGTGAGCCTATCGGTTTCTTCTATGGTATGAAGACCGCTGGCGTTTTCCAGAATCAGGAAGAGATCAATGCCTGGAAAGCTAAATATACTGATAATATCCACGGTGGCAACCCACAGCCTGGTGACCTCATCTTTGTTGATACCGATGGTAACAATATTATTGACCTGAACGACCGTTGCAACATCGGTGATCCTCATCCCGATTTCACTGCAGGTATGAGCATCAACCTTGGTTATAAGGGCTTTGACTTCTCTGCTACTGCAGCAGGTGCATTCGGACATCAGATCCTGCGTTCTACCAATAATGATTCTAACATGGCCGACAACCTGAGCCAGAAGCTCGTTTACGGCTCATGGCGTGGTGAGGGTACAAGTAACTTCCTGCCGAAGCTCAACAACCTGAAGAATATCAACTTCATGACGATGTCTGAGATCTGGCTCGAGGATGCTAATTATGTGAAGATCCAGAACATTACACTGGGTTATGACTTCAAGCAGCTTTGGAAGTCTTGTCCGCTCTCTCAGCTCCGCGTATATGTAGCTGCCAACAATCTCTTCACTATCACAAAATATAGTGGAATGGATCCTGAACTTGGTTCTGATGGTGGTAACAATGGTTTTGGTTGGGCTGCCGGTATTGATAACGGTTTCTATCCGACCCCCCGTACTTATATGGTTGGTGTAAACTTAAAATTCTAAATTTTGAATAAGAATATGAAAAAGATATTTGCATATGGTCTGACTGCTCTGCTTGCTCTGACAAGCTGTGAGGATTTCCTTGATTCTCAGAACTACTCAGGAAAGGATAGCAGTAACTTCCCTAAGACCGAGAAAGATGTAAACCAGATGATTGCTTCTGTGTATGAGGCATCATTCTATCAGCCTTACAAAGGCAACGATGTGGGACAGTACTTAACGTGGGCAAACCTCGCTTCTGATGATATGTATGGCGGTGGCGGTTCTGATGATAAAGCAACTCAGGCACTCGATCACTTTATGTACAACAATAATACTCAGATGGAGTCGCTTTGGAAGGCTGCCTATATGGCTATTAACCGTGCAAACTCTGCTTTGGCTGCAGTTGATAACGTGGCTAATGAGGAAGTTCGGAAACAGGCTAAGGGCGAACTGCTCTTCATGCGTGCTTTCAACTATTTCGACCTTGTCAAGTGTTTCGGTAATGTTCCTATGGTTGAAGCTGCTCCAACCAATGTGGCAGAGGCTCAGACTGCTCCTGCTCAGGTTGCTCCAGAAGTCATCTACAGCAAAATCGGTGCTGATTTGAAAGAGGCTTGGGAGATAATGCCTGCCTATCCTTATGATGGATGGAGCAAATTGCAGTATGGTCAGGTAACTAAGTGGGCTGCAGGTGCTTTGCTCGCACGAGTATATCTGTTCTATACAGGCTTCTTCAAGCAGTCTTCACTGCCTGCTGGTGAAGGTTCTGTTGATGATGCATACGTCAAGAAGGTGCTCGATGATATCGTAGCCAACTCGGGTCATGACTTGCTGGCCGACTATCGTTCACTGTGGCCATATGCTAACTCTGCTACAAAAGCCGATTACGATTTCGTTTCTGACCTTGGTGAGGCATGGAGCGAGGGCAATAAGGAAGTGATCCTGGCAATCAATTATAAGTATCTGCCTGACTGGAGTGGTACTGAGCTTCATCAGGGTAACCAGTATGCCTTGTTCTTTGGCATCCGCAATGGCGGATGGGGCGATGGTGAGTGCTTCCTGAAGGGTAAGCCCGGCAGTGTCTATCCGTTTGGTACAGGTTGGGGTTGCGGCCCTGTAACACCTAATTTCTATGAAGACTGGAAGACTGCAGAACCTAACGATAAGCGTCGTGAAGCTTCTGTATTGGAATTCCCGTCAGACTTCGACTGGAGCAATACTGCTAACTGGATGGAAGCAACAGGTCTGCATCAGAAGAAGATGGTGGCTGTTCGTTGCGATGGTGGTGAATACATGTCATTCTGCGCTAAGTTGTGGGGTGGTGGTGAAAAAGGTCATTTCCAGGCTTCTCACTGCCAGAGTCTGCCACTGATCCGTTATGCCGATGTGCTGCTGATGCGCTCAGAGCTTTATCAGGATGCTTCTAAGGGTATGGATCAGGTACGTGCACGTGCAGGTCTGCCATCAAAGCCTTACACACTTGAGAACCTGCAGAATGAGCGTCGTTGGGAGCTGGCCTTTGAAGGCTACCGCTGGGATGATACGCGTCGCTGGGGTATTACAGAGTCTGTATTGGCTAAACAACTTGGTGGTGCCATTCATAACGATGGTGCAGCCGCAGTTATGAAGGATCAGGGTGATGGCTACGTCGCTCGATATAAAGCTACAAATGGTTACTACCGTATTCCACAGGCTCAGATTGACCTTTCTGGTGGTGCCTATAAGCAGAATGCTGGTTGGGATGGTACAACAGGATACTACTCACAGTGGCAGTAATAACACAATTTAAAACGAATGAAGAATATGAAAAAGATATTATTTATGTCACTTCTGGCAGGAGCCTTTGCGCTGACCGCTTGCGATCCTGCGCAGGAGAAGGTTGACAATAATACGGTTAAAGCGACTGAGCAGGAAATCCTCAGTGGAATCACTTTTACTCAGTATGCCGATGAGGCCTGTACCGTTCCTCAGGCTGATGGTAACTACATTTTCTATCAGACGAAGCCTGGTCGTCAGGTACAGATCTTCTCGTATCGTGGTGATGGCAGTATGAACCTGATGGCATCTGGTGCCTCTGGTGTGTTCAGCATCAAGCCAGGTCGTGGTTCTGATCCTAAGCAGAGTTTCTTTATCCGTCACCTGAACTCAGACGGTTCTGTGACAACAGCTGAGGCATCTGTGACTGTTTTTGTTCAGCAGGAGCTTGATCCGGAGATTAAGTACTTCGCTTCTAACGCTTATGGTTCTAAGACTTGGACGTGGAATGTAGGCAACACCACTACTGGTGGTCACGTTTGGGGTAACTTCGGTGCCGATGGTAGTTGGCGTGGTGAAACCCTTAACGACTTCGTTTGGTGGGGTGTTGATGATGCTGCTGACCTTCTCGATCAGTTAGGCCACTCTGTTACAGGAGTTGCTACTGGTGAAGAAGACAACGACGCTACTATGGTATTCACTGAGGATGGCCTTGTAAAGTGCTATGATGCTGATGGTAAGGAAATCCGTAGCGGAAGCTATGAGGTGAAGGACTGGACTGGCCAACTTGATGGATTCAAATATGGTACGCTTCATACATCACAGGGTGCTACGCTCTTCCCGTTCGAGATCAATGCAAAGGATAATGGTGGACAGCGTTACGTGACAGATTACTGGATTTATGCTCTGAGCACAGACGAGATGATTCTGGTATATCCTGACAATGGCGCATTCAGCGGTTGGTCTGAAGGTACATACTGGAACTTCAAGAGTACAACTGATATTGATGGCATGCTCAATGGTTACGGTAAAAAGACCTGGAAATGGAACATTGGCAATGAGACTTCAGGTGGTCATGTCTGGGGTAACTTCGGTTCTGATGCAAGCTGGCGCGGCGAGGCCCTCAACGATTTCGTTTGGTGGGGTGTTGATGATGCTGCTCAGCTCCTTGATCAGCTTGGCCATTCTGTAACTGGTGTTGCTACTGGTGAGGAAGACAATGATGCCAAGATGGTTATCAGCGATGATGGTCTCGTGAAGTGTTATGACGCTACAGGAAAAGAAATCCGTAACGGTACATGGGAACTCGATCTCTCTACTGCTGATGGCTGGAAGCTTGGTACTCTTAAGACTTCTGCAGGTGCTACGCTCTTCCCATACGAGATCAATGCTAAGGATAATGGTGGTCAGCGCTATGTAACTGATTACTGGATATTCAGCATTTCAGATAAGGAAATGATTCTGACTTATCCTGATAATGGTGCATTCAGCGGTTGGTCTGAAGGTACATATTGGAACTTCGTTAAGGGTGAGTAATCACATATCCTTATAATAAACATTCCGCCCCGGGCTTCTGCAGCTCGGGGCGGTTTGCGTTTTGTGAGAGATATCGAGCGTACACACCTCCCTTCCTCCCTTGATGAGCCACAAACCCTTTGTAAAAAAGGCTTTTGAGACGGGAGGAGAAGGTTCAACACCTCCCTAACACCTCCCGTCACATCTCCCTTCTAAGTTGTAAAGAATCCTTGCAGCAGGAGGTCTTACGGGAGGTCAACGGGAGGTGTCTGGAAAACACCTCCCGTCTCACAATCCCTTTATCCATCGGTCTTTCACCTCCTTAACGGGAGGAGGGGAGGTCTTCTTTATTTGTCTTTCTCCCAACTCGGAACCATATTTTTGCTCCCAGCCTATGAAAAATTTGTTCCCTAGTTAGGTAACAAAAATTCCCACGCTGGGAATAAATCGTTCTAGTTTGTAATGACAAGACCACCATTGCAAGGAATGGTAACTGTCAATTGCTGCTTCTTGTTCTGTTTGACCTGATTGACGCTGCCATTCAACTGAGCATCGTCGCTATAGACCGTTAACGCTGCGCCCTTCTCAAACATCGGGAGTGTGATGGTCTTCTTCAGCGGTTGTGTCTCAGCATTGATACCTGTGACAAACCATTTGTTACCAGAGCGGCGGGCCATGATGACATACTTGCCTGGATAGCCGTCGATCAGCTTGACCTCATCCCAAGTCGTAGGCACTGCTTTCATGAAGTCGATAGCCCAAGCCGGCGCATCGTTCAGGTTGTTGGGTGCCAAGGCAAAGTGCTGTACGGCACTCTGGAAGAGTACGGCTGTAGCGAGTGCATAGACATCTGAGGTCTTGCGAACGGTTCCGTGCTGGTTGTCGGCACTATAGCGCTTGTTGAGGGCTGATCCGCCAAAGTCCATCGAGCCGACGGTGTTGCGAACGAAAGCGTGGATGGTAGCATTACGGGCTTCAGCGTCGCAGGCGCCCTGTCCGAAGTGCAGGTTCTCTGAGGCGAGCACAGCTTCTGAGGCGGCATAGTTGGGATACATGCGCTCCCAACCACGAGGCAAGGTACAACCATGGAAGATGACGAGCAGACCGTAGTCGTTGGCATCCGACAGAATGTCTTCATAGAGCTGCATCATCGGCTGCTTGTCGCCGCCGAAGAAATCGACCTTGATGCCTCTGATGCCATTATCGTGCATCCATTTCATCTCCTGGCGGCGTATGCGGCTGCTGTCCATCTTGCCGATAGGTGTCTGGAAGGCATCGTTCCACTTGCCGTTAGAGTTATACCAGAGGAAGATGGCTACACCTTTCTCTTTACCATAACGGGCCAGTTCTGCCATCTTCTCATAGCCGATCTGCTGATCCCAGAATGCATCGATGAGCACACTCTGATAGCCCATCGCTGCAGAGAAGTCGATATAACGCTTCTGTTCGTCGAAATTGCAACTGGGATCCATGCCGATAATCCAGCTCCAGGAGCCCTTGCCGTAGATATATTCCTGCGTGGGTTTGTACTTCTGTTCTACAAGATCGAAGGGAACGGTGGTCTCCACGATGTTGGCCAAAGGACCTACGGTAATAGTGCGCCAGGGCGTGCTGCCAGGCAGCGACATTGCAGGCGTGGTAGAGCCGATGCCGTTCATCTCGCCAGCCTGTGGGAAACCGATGCGATATTGGCTGCCTTGCTCGTTCAGCAGGCGACAGCCCACATAGTTACCATCTGTACCAGTCTCACTGATGAGAGCCCAGCCCGCTGGTGTCTTAAACAGACAAGGAAAGGTATAGCCTTCGCCCCAACCGTTTTTGCCCATCGCATCGTCTGTGGTATAAGATGTCTCATAGCTGGGCGAGGTGCGGGCAAATCCGCCCATGGGTTTCGACTGTGGACAAAGGAACGTGGTAGAGCCGTCGGGCAGGATGAAACCGCTCTCCTCGCGCTCTACGACACAGACGCGGGTCTCTTTCTTGGGAAAAAGCGTATAGCGGAAGGCTACGTCGCGATTGCTGACCATGAAGGTGATGGACATCGCTTCCCGGTCGTTCTGCTCGTAAGTGGCGATAACCTCCGTTGCGTTGTAATCGACAGCGCTCTGCTTGATGTTGCGCAGCGCATACTGGTCGTTGTAGGCCTTCTTTTCCACATGCTTCAGTTTCAGATCCTTGCTGAAGTCGCCCATGTTGGTAACCAGTCCGAGTGGAGAGGGAGCTATCACTTGTTTGTTGTCGTAGCCCACTTCATACTTCGGCTGTCCGTTATCCATACTCAGGGTTAGCGTTACCTTGTTGTCGGGACTGTTGAATTTTAAAAGTTCTTGTGCGCTTGTCTGACCTGTCAATAACAGGAATAATCCGCTGCACAGAATAGTTGATAATTTGGTTTTCATTGCTGTTGTTGTTATGCAGTTTGTAAATAAGTTGTATTTATGTTGCAAAGATACTGATTATTCTTTAGGTAAGCATATTATTTCCCCAAAAACTTTGGTTTTTCACTCTATTTGCACTAACTTTGCAGCGATAATGAAGAAAGCGATGACTAAATACCTGAATATATTCCTATCGGTGCTGATTGGCATCGGTATTTTCTTGTTTTGGTATGTGGTTTATCCTCATGCCTTATCTTATCAAGAGCAATATCAGCTGTTTTTGTGGACTGGTGATTACTTCCTTGAACGTTTGAGTGTTCCTGGCGGTTTTGCAGACTGGTTAGGTGAGTTCTTCGTGCAGTTCTATTATGTAGGATGGTTGGGCGCTCTCTTGCTGGCTTTGCTCTTTGTCGCATTCGGCTGGCTTGTTGGTTGGATCCCTGCTGCACTCTTGTTGTGGCTTATGGGTGATCCCAGTGTGTTGCTGGGCTATATGATGGCTTTGATGATTGCTGTTGGATGTCACAAGTTGAATAATATCAGATGGTCGTCATATGCATGGTGTGAGGCTGTCATCATTCCTGCGCTATATTGGCTTACAGGTCCATTGGTATGGGTCTATGTTTTGTTGCGTTGGTATCGCTATGGCTGGCGAGGTTGGGCTCTGCCGCTTTGCCTTTTGTCAATTCAACTTGTGTCATACCGCTTCTTACTGACTCAGTGGACGTTGGAGATGACTTTTATGCCAGCACTCTATTACCGTACCCCCATGATGATGCCGGCTTTGATGTGGATTATCCCTGTTGTGGCTGTCGTGTGCATTATTCTTCTTTCAAGATGGGAATCCTTCCGTTGGCAGATGCCTGCTCAAGCGTTTGTAGTCCTTGTCTTGGCTTGTTTTGCACTAACCGAAGGGTATGATAAGGATATGTATGAATTGATACGTCAGGACTATCTGGTACGTCATGAGCGTTGGGACGACATTGTAAAGCGGGCTCAGGATTATCAGGTAAAGACACCGTTCAGTTCTGTATGCGTCAATCTTGCACTCTCCCAGAAGCGCTTGCTGGCCGATCGTATGTTTGATTTCTATCAGAGTGATACAGATGCTTTGATTATGCCACGCATCAGAGACCTGACCTCTATGCTGCCTTCTGCGGAGGCCTTTTGGCGACTTGGTATGATTAATTCTGCGCTTCGCTATTTCTTCGATACTCAGGAATCGATTCTGAATGGTAAGATGAGCGGACGCTGTACGAAACGTATTGCGGAATGCATGATTGTCAATGGGCAGTATAAGACTGCGAGAAAGCATCTTGACCTGCTGAAGAAAAGCCTGTATTACAGTGATTGGGCAGAAGAGGCCGAGCGCCTTATAGCCAATGAGGCTGCAGTCGAAGCACACCCTGTATATGGTAAGTTGCGCCAGTTACGCTATAAAAATGACTTCTTGTATAGTCATATGGAACTGTATAAGATGCTGGGATTGTTGTTCATGAACAATAAAGACAACAAGATGGCTCTCGACTACTTTATGGGCCAAATGCTTCTTGAAGGTCATGTACAGGGTTTCCAGCAGTATATGCCGTTGGTACAGCGTTTTGGTGGCTATTCGCAAATGCCAATTGGCTATCAGGATGCCATGCGCTGTATTCAGATGCAAGGCTATTCGCAAGATTCACCTTATGGTAATTACGCGAAACGAATGATAAACGAGATGAAGAGAAAGGAAGAAGACAATGAAGCTCATTAATTATATCATAGCAGGTCTCCTGTTTGTTTCATGCGGCTCAAAGCCTGATCATCCGGTTATGCGTGATGAGATGCCAGGGATATATCCTGATTATATCGGGGTTACGATACCTGTTAATATCGCGCCACTGGATTTCAATTTTGCTGATGATGATATTGACTGCATGGATGTCGTCGTGAAAGGTAGTAAGGGAGGCGAAATACATAGTAACGGTGCATGGGCAGACTTTGATATAATTGAATGGCATGAACTGACTGCTCAAAATGCAGGAGGAGAACTTGTTTTCACGGTATGTGTGAAAAAGAATGGTAAGTGGGTTCAGTATAAGGACTTCAAGATGTATGTAAGTCGTTATCCGCTTGAAGAATATGGTGTGACCTATCGCCGTATAGCTCCAGGCTATGAGGTGGGAGGTGATATCGGCATTTACCAACGAGACATTCATACCTTTGCAGAGACCGCCATCCTGCAGGAGGGTATCGTTCCTGGGCAATGTATGAACTGTCATGTGGCCAACCGTACGAACCCCAATACTTTCAACATGCAGTTGAGAGGATCTAAGGGTGGAACCTTCATCTATAAAAACGGTAAGCAGACGTGGTTAACCACCAAAACAGACAGTACGGTGGCAAATACCAGTTATTCCTATTGGCATCCAGACGGTGATTATTGTGCTTTCTCGACCAATAAGATTCACCAAAGTTTCTTTGTTGGAACAGGTCAGCGCATTGAGGTGTATGATACTTTTAGTAATGTACTAGTGTTGGATACGAGGACCAATGAACTGGTGCTATGTCCTTTGTTGCAGACCGACGACTGGGAGACCTATCCCGCCTTTTCGGCAGACGGCACAAAATTGTTTTATTGTACAGCTAAGCCATATCGGGTCCCCTTAGATTGGAATAAGGTTAAATACAGTCTTTGTCAGATAGCGTTTGATGCGAAGACTGGCACTTATGGTCAACAGGTGGATACGTTACTGAATGCCAGAGAACTGGATAAGAGTTTTACTTATCCGCGTCCCTCCTATGATGGAAAGTGGTTGATGTATAATGTCACAGACTGTGGTAATTTCCCTGTCAATCATCCGGAAGCTGATCTATGGCTGATGAATCTGCAGACAGGAGAAACCCATCCTTTGACGGATGCTAATAGTGAAGATACAGAGAGCTATCATAGTTGGAGCCTGAACAGCCACTGGTTTGTATTCTCCAGCCGTCGCGAGAATGGTGTGTATAGTATGCCGTATATTGCTTTCCTTGATGATAAAGGGCGTGCAGGCAAGCCATTCTTGTTACCTCAACGTAATCCGAAGAAGTATTATCTCGAAGAGATGGATTCCTATAATTGCATTGATTTTACATGTGACAAAGTGGAGATTGATGCCCGTGAGGTTCATCGTCAGGTTTTTGAGAGTAAAAGAGAACAAGTAAAAATAAGATAAAGTCATGAGAAAGTTATTGTTGTGCTTTATGGCGGCGACAGCTATGATGATGCTTGATAGCTGTCAGCAGAATAGTGTATGTAAGATTGAAGGTGTGGTCAATGGAGAGAAATACGAAGGCAAGCGTATTTTCCTCATACCGTTAAAAGGCCCCAAGACCGCAGAGACTGTTGATTCTGTAGAAATCAAGGATGGTAAGTTTGAGTTTACAACAGATTCCATGCAGATGTATAAGATTCTGCTCGATTTGCGTTTCCGCTTTGGTGTCCAGCCGCTGCTTATTGTTGGTGAGCCAGGTACTATTCAGGTGACTATCGACACCATTAGCCATGCAGTAGGTACTCCTCTGAATGATTCATTGGAGCAGTGGAAGGTGCAAACTCAGATACATAACCGTCAGCTTGGGCTGATGCGCAGGAATGTGTCAGAACTATCGAAAAAGGGTGATTCGGTTCAGGCAAACTATATCAAGCAGCGCGCCGACAGTTTCCATCTGGTTTATAAGAACTATACCCGCCAGATGGCTAAGAACCTTGAGGGTTCTGTTTTGGGTGACTTCTTGAAAGACATGTTTCCACTGACTTATAAGCGCCAAATGCCCGATGGGCGCGTCGTAACGATGAATGCCGATACGAATGAAGAAATTCCTGAGTAAATATGCCGACTGGCTGCTGACGCTCTTCTTTGGGCTGGTGGTGTACCTGTTCTGGGGATTCCGCTACCCATTTGCACTGACTTATCAGGAGCAGTTGCAACTGTTCCTGTTCGACAGTGATTATTTCTGTGAGCGAATGGCTGAACCAGGGGGCTTTGCCCGCTATATAGCGGAGTTCTTGGTGCAATTCTATAATGCAACGGTTTATGGTGCATTGATACTCGCTGTGCTGTTCATGCTGGTACAGCGCCTCACTTGGCGCCTGATGCGTTCTGAGGGCTATTATGTACTGAGCTTTATTCCTGTGCTGGCACTTTGGCTTGTCATGGGCGATGAAAGTGTGATGTTGACTTATGTCGTTGCCTTGTTGATGGTGATGGGATGTATCTTAGTGCTGAGACAATTTGAAAGGCTCAGTCTGATAGGAAAGGTTATCATCGCTCTGGTGGCTCTGCCTCTGTTATATTGGCTTCTCGGTCCATTAGTCTTGTTGGTGGCAGTATGTCTGGTGCCCTCATGGCTGGCAGGTCTGTCTGTTGTCTATGTGATAGCACTCATCATAGGTAGTGCCTGGCTATTGCCTTATCCGCTGTCTCGTTTGGCAGCAGGTGTTGGCTACTATCGCTTTCCAGAGACGATTCCTTATCTTCTGATATTGATTCCACTGCTAATCGCCATCATGTATTATGGCTGCCGGCATCTGCCTAAGCCGAAAGAGTGGGTGAGAAATGTATTGGCTCTTGGCTTGGTAGTACTGTGGTTAGTTCCTCAGTATTATGGCTTCGATGCGAAGAAGTACGAGTTGATAGAGTACGACTATTTGGTGAGAGTCAGGGATTGGAATGGTATCATAGCAAAAGCAGAGAAACAGTTACCGGACTTGCCGATGAGCGTGAGTGCTACGAATTTGGCTTTGGCGATGACCAATCAGCTGGGAGAGCGTGCCTTCGATTTCTACCAGCGCGGTTCTCAGGGTTTACTACCACCATTTGAACGTAATTTCGCCACCACACAGCTGACGGGTGAGATCTATTTCCATCTGGGATTGGTGAACACGGCTCAGCGACTGGCTTTCGAGGCTATGGAGGCTATACCCAACTATAATAAGAGTGCGCGTGTGGTGAAACGATTGGTTGAAACCAATATGATAAATGGTCAGTACAAGGTGGCAGAGAAGTATCTGAAGATGTTGGAGAAAACCATCTTCTACCGTCGCTGGGCAGAGCGTATGCTGAGCATGCTGGGCAATGAAAAGGCTATCAATGAACACCCGCTTTACGGCACGCTTCGACAGTATCGCCTGCAGGAGGATTTCTTGTTTAGTGATCGTGAAATCGATAAGATTTGCGGGCAGCTCTTCATGCATAATCAAGAGAACGAGATGGCTGTCCAGTATCTGCTGATGGTACCATTGCTCGATAGGGATATCCCCAGATTCATGCAGTATGTACAGTTGGTACAGAACCGCGTTAAATATAATCCGCGTAGTTGTCAGGAGACAATAGCCTTTGCCTTTGCACAGCAGCATCAACAACCTCCTCAGGGCTTCGTTGCGCCATTGGTATTACAGCGGATGAATGAGTTTGCACGTATTTACTCCGCAGGGGGCAAGGATGCGCCAGGACTGGAGCAGTTTAGGAACACTGTATGGTATTACTTAACGGTAGGAAAATGAAGAAGTTAATAGTATTTCTGTGTCTTTACGTCGCTGTGTTCCAGTTGTTGTCGTGCAATTCTGGACCAGAAAATCCCACCATGGTCAATCAGTTGCCGTCTATCTATCCTGACTACATTGGGGTGACAATTCCATCTGAGATAGCACCGTTGAACTTCAACAGTACGGATGAGGCTATCGACTGTATAGACGTTGTGGTGAAGGGCTCCAAAGGTGGGGAAATTCATGCCCAAGGCGATTTTGCCGACTTTGATGTGGACGAGTGGCATCAGCTGACAGCACAGAATAAAGGAGGATGGCTTACCTTTACTGTCCGTGAGAAGAAAGACGGCCAGTGGTTTCAGTACAAGGATTTTACCGTGAATGTCAGCACCTATCCGCTGGATGAATGGGGACTAACCTATCGCCGTATCGCACCTGGTTATGAGGTGTTCAGCAAGATGGGGCTCTACCAACGTGACCTTTCATCGTTTGATGAGTATGCCATTATCGAGAATACGCAGGTACCAGGGATGTGCGTCAACTGTCATTCGGCATCTCAGACTGATCCTTCGAAATTTGTCTTCCATGTGCGAGGAGATCATGGTGCTACGATGTTCCAGATTGACGGACATCGCGAATGGCTGAAGGCTGGTAACGATCAACTTGGTGGATCGATGGTATATCCTTACTGGCATCCGAGCGGGAAATATTGTGCTTTCTCGACGAACCAGACGCGTCAGGGATTCCATGTAGTGCCCAATGAGCGTATTGAAGTGTTCGACTTGTCGAGTGATGTGTTTGTCTATAATCCCGCTACGCATGAGGTGCTGATGGACTCGCTACTCTCTACCAAGGATTGGAAAGAGAACTCGCCCGTGTTCTCGCCCGATGGTCGTACCTTGTATTATATGACTTGCCGTCAGCAGGAATATAATGACGAAAAGTATAATCTCTGTAAGATCAGTTTCGATCCGGAGACGGGAACGTATGGTGAGCGGGTGGATACAATCTTTAATGCTGTTGCGATGGGTAAGAGTCTGACGTGGCCGCGTCCTTCATACGATGGAAAATATATTCTCTTCACGCTGATAGACTATGGGTATTTCTCTATCTGGCATGAGGAGAGTGAGCAGTGGCTGCTGGATTTGCAAACAGGAGAGGCTCGTGAACTGAAGGAGATTAATAGCCCCAAGGCAGACAGTTATCATAACTGGACGACAAACTCGCGCTGGATTGTTTTTACCAGCCGTAGGGATGATGGTTATTACAGTCGACTGTATCTGGCCAGTATCGATGACAAAGGGCATTTCTCCAAGCCCTTCATGTTACCGCAGCGCAATCCTAAGGAATACTATGAGGAGAGCTTATTCTCTTTTAATACGCCCGACTTCACAAAGGTGAAGGTGGATTTCGATGCTTATCATGCAGGACTCGAAATAGCTTCTGATAAGCGCGTCGCTACGAAAGTGCGCCAATAAGGGATACTTATTGGGAAATAACCCAAGGTTATTGGGTAGCAAGAGGCATTTATTTAAAGATAAGTGCCTCTTGTTGCATGGCCTTGGCGACGTCATCGACATCGAAAGGTACTTTGCCTTTGCCTAATTCCGGAGCATTGAAGGATTTTAGGTTGTTATCGTAGAAAGTCGGATGCTCTTGAGGCAGACAGAAAGGTTTATATGCTCTGCCCTCTTCGTCGATGTAGCAGAAATAAGGTTTGCCATAGAGCCCGTCATCGCGCTTAGAGGCAAACACAAACCAGCGGCTGTTAGAAGACCAAGCATGGTAAGTGTCGCTTTTTTCACTATTGACAATGTCGAGGGTGTCTATCTTGCCAGTCTTTAGATCCATCATCTGAAGGTCGGCCTCTGGATGCCAGATGGGGAAAGTGCCATAGTCGGCTACAGTATAGAGGAGATAACGGCCATCGGGCGAGATGCGGGGATGGCAGACGGATTTTGGACATTGACCATTGACCACTGACCGTTGAGCATTGACTAATGTATCCACCTGGGTGCCGATGGTGCCAGTCTGTTCGTCGAAGGGAATACGGACCAGACTGTATTGCAGGTTCTTGATATCTTTGGGAAGCTCGACGGTGTCGGCACTGCAATAGTAGATGTACTTGCCGTCGGGTGAGAAGGTGGGAAAAGTCTCGAACTTCAGACTGTCGCTGAGCAGGGGCGACGAGATGATACGATGTTCCTGCATATCGGCCACAAAGACATTGGATTGGGAGTCGAAGACTTCCAGGCGCTTGCTGGCGAGACTATGGAAAGCAGGGATGATCTTCTGAGTAGAGTAGGTGATGAAGCGACCACTGGGACTGAAGCCGAAATAGACACTGCCTGGGATGCTGAGTTTACTGAGTTTGCCGTTCTGATTCAGGATGGCACCACCGTTTTTACCGCGCACATACATCATCGACAACTGTGGATCCTGATTGGCAAAGGTGTGACAGTTCATGCAGCGGTTCTCCAGCTGTTCGTAGTGGCCGAGAGCATTCGTCTCGAAATTCTCTACGCAACGCTGTTGAATCTGTACATTGTTCCAGATTTCGTAATCAGGCTCGATGAGACGATAGGTAAGATAAGGATCAACCTTATCTGCTACGACCTGCCAGTGGAATGGTCTGTATTGAATCCAGTGCCCGTCAGACAGGGCTGTAATAGTCACTTCAATACACTTTCCAACTGACTGGTTCATGAGTTCTTTCCAATCGTCGATGTCGAAGACTGCTTCGTTACCTTTGGCATTAATGATGATCGAACCGGCTCTTACCTCTATAGCATCATATTTACCACGTAGCAGGAAGTTCAGCGGGGCAATATTTTGTGGAATAGTTATCTCGCAATAGTCAGGGTACATAGGTGGCAGATCTTGGCTCTTCTGTACATCCTGTGGGGTAGGAGCGCAGGCTGCAAGAAGGATCAATATGGTTAGGATATAAGCAAAATTCTTCATACGTCAGGTGCTTTTATCTTGTCGAAATAATACCAATATGTATCCTTGAAAGCAGGATTGCCGCGCTGGCTGTTATACTGCTGGAACCGTTGTAGCACATCTTGCCGCTGTATGTATTTCATCCATTCCTCCTTCGGAGCATTGGTACCGGCAAGCCAGATACAAAGGGCTTCCTGATAGAGTGTCTTCAGTCGAGGCTTGTTCCTGTCTGTACAATAGCGGTCGTAGTCGCGCTTAAAGTTTACGATGTCTTTTAATAGCAGTGTGCTACATAGTATATAGTCGAGTGCAATGGTATTGTCAGGGTTCCTATCCAACAGTTGCATCATCAGGAAATGGGCATTGTCGCCAATGGTGATGGTATCGCGCTGATTGACCATCTCCATCTTGCTGCGATAGATATCCTTTCCGTGGGCTCTCACGTTGTCTGCCCATCTGTGATAGACAAATGTCTTGTCGAGAATGCGCAGATACTTCTCTGCCGCTAAGGTGTCACCGCTCACGTAGTTACATTCTGCCAGCCGTTTCATCATTCTTACATTGCGGTTGTTGTGTGAGAAGACATTTGTCATCATGGCAGCCCGCTCGGTGAAGGTCATGTCGCCTAACGCCCAATAAAGTTCGTTCATGTTGCGGATGGTGAGCATGGGGGTCTCGGGGCCAATCTTATAAAAAGTACCTAAATCAGTAGGCGTGAACTTTAACAGGTTCTCAGGCAGTTGGCCGCGCTGAGCCTGCACCAGATTGTAGAAGAACAGCATCTGTGAACTATGTTCCTCTGATGATTCCACGATGCTGATGACCTTGTCGTAGTTGCCGAAGTAATATTCGCAATCGACAGCAAAGTCCTTTTCAAGAATGAAATCCGGCTTTTGGATGGTCTTGATTTCTGGGAGCCCGAAGAGCAGATAGGTAGGCACCAGGAGGTTGCAGGCAGCGATAGTCAGCCGTTTGTTTCTGCTATATACTAATGACACCAGCCATAGTGTCAGCGTCCAGCTCATGATGGAAATGGTGCTGCTCAGCCGATAACTTGTGCTAAAGTGGCAGACGGCTACAAAAGTCATCAGCGCCAAAGATATGGCCAGTGCAAATGGACGGGCAACGTGGAAATTCCGGAAGGCTTGATAGACCAGCAGTCCGGCGATGGTAATACAGGCTGTCTGGATAATAGCGCCTACGTAGAGATAGTAATAGAACTGGGTCAGGAAGTCGCCAATGAGGGCTGCAAACCTAAATAGATGGAGGTCACTGGAGATGTAGTCCGATGACCAGAGGAACAACTGATTCTGTTCCTGGAAGAAGAAATGATAGGGATACCAGAACTGAAAAAACGCCCAGCAGGCAATAGCCCAAAGGGCGATTGCTGCAAAAACGTAATATCTTCGAACGAAGGTCTTCATCCCAGAATGCGCTCCAGTTCGTCGATCTCTTCCTTTGTCGTAGCCCAACTGGTGACGAAACGACAGATAGTATGGTGCCTGTCAGTCTGTCCGAAGTGTGTGAATCCTACTTTCTGGCTCAGTTTCTCCACCTGTTCGTTGTTCATGATGACAAACTGCTGGTTCGTGGGAGAATCTACCAGGAATTCAAAGCCTTTGCGGATAAAGATGTCTTTGATTCGCATTGCCATCTTGATGGCATGTTCCGACAACTTGAAATAGAGGTTATCTGTAAACAGTGCCTCAAACTGCAGGCCTATAAGAGCACCTTTGGCAATGACTGCACCATGTTGCTTCTGAATGGAGAAGAAGTGCTTGTGGGCATTCTGATGCGTGAACACTACGGCCTCGCCACAGAGGGCACCGATCTTTGTGCCACCGATGTAGAAGACATCGCAGTGACGGGCCAGATAAGGCAAGGAAATGTCGTTGCCCTCAGCCATAAGGCCATACCCCAGGCGGGCACCATCGATATAGAGCGGTATCTCGTAACGTTGACATACCTGGTAAATATCGTCTAACTCCTTGGCGGAGTAGAGCGTACCAAATTCAGTGGGGAAGGTGATATATACAAGGCCTGGATGCACGGCATGGTCTTTGTTGCCATCGTGCATATAGTCGTCGAGGTATTTGTCGAGCACCAAGGAATCCAACTTACCGTCGGTTTCTGGCAGGGTGATGATCTTATGTTCTGTAAACTCTACTGCTCCTGCCTCATGGACGTTGATATGGCCAGAACCCACGCAGATGACACCTTCATACTGATAGAGCATGGAGTCGATGGTCGTCGCATTGGTCTGGGTACCACCCGTCAGGAAGAATATCTGTGCGTCAGGCAGTCCGCATGCCTCCCGGATGCGCTCCTTGGCACGCTCGCTGAACTCATCGAAGCCATAAGGCGTCGGCTTGGCACTATTGTATTTCACAAGGTTGTCGAGTACCTGCTGGCAGGCACCGTTGTTGTAATCGCATTCAAATGATATCATGATATATCTTCTATTTTGCCTGCAAAATTACATAAAGTTTCCCGATTTACTTGCACAATCCGGCTTAAATTTGTAAATTTGTAGCCAAAAATAATTCCAGCATCCAAGATGATCAGATTGAAATCCACTATTATCATGTTTCTTTGCACAATATCAGTGCTGGGACTTTGCTCTTGGGCCAGTCCTCGAAACCCAAATGGGCCTGCCGATATTGAGGATGATATTCTGATGCATGTGGAATATTCTGCTGGCCTGAATGCGGCATATCCCAATCCTGCTAAGAAATCGATGACACCGGCTCCAGACGGAAAAGTGCCTTTCGGCATTATCTATTATGGGCGTCATGGTTCTTGTTATTTGAGTAAACCCAGTGACTATGAGGTACCATATAGGGTTCTGGCTACTGCAGACAGCCTTGGTAAGTTGACACCGCTTGGCAAGAATGTGCTGGATCGTCTGAATCTGATTCGAGAAGATGCTCATAATCATTGGGGTGAACTTACTGATCAAGGTATTTGTCAGCAACAGGAGATCGTGGGTCGGCTGATAGAGTGTTTCCCGGAAGTGCTCTGTAAGGATGCCAAATTCCTGGGTGCGCGTAGTCTGAGAAATACACGTTCCTTACTCTCTATGGAACAACTGATGATGCAGATAGCCAGGAAATGTGATATCCGCGTTTATCATAATGCCAGCAATCGGTTTTCTGACTATTTGAGTAATCAGGAAGAGAGTCGTCTCGTCATCCGTCAGGACTCTCTTGTCAAGACCGCCTATGACTCTTTTGCCAGGAAATACCAAGACGGAGACAGGTTGTTGAAGACGCTTGTCGCAGACCAGTCTTATGTGCGCGATTATATAGATGTGGAAACGTTCAATGATCAGATGTTCAAGATTGCTGGTAGCATTCAGAATACGAAACTGGATGGAAAGGTAACACTATACGACTTGTTTACGAAAAAGGAAATCTATCATCATTGGAAGAAGCAGAATGCGTGGAACTATGTGAATTATGGCAACTATGCGCGGAGAACAGTGCAGAAATCCGGTTTGCATCACCATCTTCTGCGTCGTTTGATTGCCATTACTGATACGGCCCAGATGATGCCTCCTTCGGCCCTCTTCCATTTTGCCGATGAAACCAGCTTTATTCCGTTTGTGAGTCTGCTGGAGATCAATGGCTACGGACTTTCTACCGATCGCCTGGAAACGCTTGAACCCAAAGGATGGGCAGATTATCGCATCTGTCCGATGAGTGCCAATGTGACATGGGTTCTCTATCACAAGAATCTAGAAGATAAAGATGTGTTGATAAAGGTATTGCTGAATGGGGAGGAGGTAACGCTCCCTCTGCCTTCGGAACAGGCTCCCTATTATAGTCTAAAGGACTTCTGCGACTATTATCTGAACAAATTAAACTTGTATGAGAAATAGAACTGTATCTCTTAGACGATTGGTGCTGACCGTCGTCTTGGTTTCCGTCTTTGCGGTATGCTGTTTGGCACAGCCAGCCTTCTCTATCATTAAAGAGAATCGTAGCTTTGCTGCCAGTAACTACAGTATCTATCCCGATACGGCATTACCAGCCCTTACCCCAGCTCCAGAGGGAAAGATCCCCTTTTATATCTCACATTATGGACGACATGGCTCCAGATACGTAGAAAACCGCAAAGGTTTTGATATTCCATACAAGATGCTTTGTAAGGCTGACAGTATGAATCAGTTGACAGGGATGGGGAAGAAAGTGTTAAATGATATGCGTGTCATCTATGCTGACACAGATAAGCGTTGGGGCGATTTGACCAGCTATGGACAGAAGCAACACCGAGGCATTGCCCAGCGTATGATGGAACGGTTTCCCGAGGTGTTCAGTGATGATGCTACTATCGATGCCCGAAGTACGATTGTGCCTCGTTGTATCCTTTCTATGGGCTCAGCTATGCACGTCATGGCAAGAAAGAATCCTAAACTGAATATCTCGATGAAGGCATCGCAAGAGGATATGTGGTTTATGAATCATCAAGACCCGGTGTTGCGCAAAAACGGCATGACGTCTGATGCCACGAATGCCTATGAGAATTATATTGCTGGACGTAAGCATAACGAGCGTCTGATGAAGCTGCTCTTTGTTAATCCTGATTCTGTGCGAGGGGTGGTGAGTGACGTGTGGCTTAATTACTACTTGATAAAAATGGGTCTCTTCCAATTGAATACGCATTTATATAAGGAATCTTATTTGACGGATATTTTTACCGCTAAGGAAATCTATCGCCTTTGGCAGTGGGAGAATGCCTGGTGGTATATCATGCATGGCCCGTGCCTGTTGAATGGAGGTTGTCAGCCTTATACTCAGCGTTATCTCTTGCGACAGATTATTACAGATGCTGATAGCCATATCAAAATGGAACGACCTGGCGTACAGATGCGTTTTGGACACGAGACGGTGCTTTTGCCTCTTACCTGTCTGATCGGCATCAATGGCTTTGATTTGGAGACAGACAATTTGGAAGAGTTGGAAGAGAAAGGATGGTGGGCATCGAAGGTGTTCCCGATGGGCTCAAACCTGCAGTTTATTTTCTATCGCAAGGATATCCATGATGAGGATGTGCTCTTCAAAGTATTGCTGAATGAAAGAGAGGCTACGTTGCCTATTCCGACAGACGTAGCCCCCTATTATCATTGGAATGATTTCCGTGAATATTATCTGAAGAAAATCGATGCTTACGAACTAAAGCGCCTCGAGCATTCGCTTGATCACAACTGAACAACTGATTTCACGATTTGCTGCCTCTGGGATGACGATAGAGTTGGGTGACTCGATGACGTCATCTGTAACGATAAGGTTACGACGAACGGGCAGACAGTGCATGAACTTTCCGTTGTTGGTCCATGACATGTGTTCTGTGTCAACAGTCCACGACATATCCTTTGAGGTAATTTTACCGTAGTCCGCTGGGTTGGTCACACCTGGGTTACTCCAGTTCTTGGCATAGATGAAGTCTGCGCCTTCGAAGGCTTTCTTCTGGTCGTATTCCACACGGGCATTGCCTACGAATTTCGGATCGAGTTCATAGCCCTCGGGGTGGGTGATGACAAAATCAACGTCGGCTGCATTCATCCACTGGGCAAAACTGTTAGGCACAGCCTGAGGCAGTGCTCGGCAGTGAGGTGCCCATGTAAGTACCACTTTCGGGCGTTTCACAGTCTTATACTCCTCGATGGTGATGAGGTCGGCAAAAGCCTGAAGGGGATGTACGGTAGCAGTCTCCATAGCGAAGACAGGACGTCCACTGTATTTGATAAACTGGTTCAGTACTGTTTCTGCATAATCGTATTCACGATCTGTCAGTCCTGCAAAAGAACGCACACCAATGAGGTCGCAGTAGCATCCCATCACAGGAATGGCTTCCAATAAGTGTTCGCTCTTGTCGCCATCCATGATGACACCACGCTCTGTCTCCAGTTTCCAAGCACCTGCATTCACATCAAGCACAATCACATTCATGCCTAAATTCATGGCTGCCTTCTGTGTAGAGAGGCGGGTACGCAGACTGTTGTTGAAAAATATCATCATGAGCGTCTTGTTTTTACCCAGGTGCTGATATTTGTAACGGTCGTTCTTAATTTCCATTGCTTCGGCCATTGCTTTCTCCAATGGACCGATGTCTTCTACATTAATAAAT
>JAEEGI010001132.1_pt1 | contig 67346 bp, 43 predicted proteins | sample 8958751 | NCBI WGS metagenome assembly JAEEGI01 (sample SAMN16246545, study PRJNA631951) | gut metagenome | biome: gut microbiome; feature: rumen; material: KS-attached | host: Bos | place: Iran: Karaj | collected 2018-10
GATAGTCACCGTGCGACTGGCCTCAAGACGCTGTCCCCAGAACGTGCCGGGCGTCACCTTCACAGCCGTAAACGGCACGGGGGTGATGGGGTAGCCCTTCTGCGCCCCTGCAGGGGTAAATGATAAATGAAAAATGATAAATGACAAATAGAAAAGGATTTTTTTCATATAGTTGTAAGTTTATAGCTTATTCAGTACTTCCTTTAGTTGTTTTACGGCTCTTTCTATCATATCCATCGTACCGCTGCCATCGCTGACGTAGCGGATGACCATGGCGGCATAGCTGATAGCTCGGTTGGCCTTACCGTCATCTTCTGGCAACTGCCTTGCCTGCTCCAATAGCGACTGTAAATCTTCCAGATCCTCTGGCTCCGCCAGGTTACCCGGACGCATACTGTTAATCACGGCGTTAAGTGCCGAAGCTACCTTGTCAATCTCTTCCTGCGTGTATCGGTCCTCGGGAGCTTCCATCATTGGCTGGACCTTTGCCTGCTGTTCCTGCATACGGGCAAAGCCGTGAGGTGCCCACGGAGCATATTCCGGCACCTTCACCGTCATGTCGTTCCATGCTTGCTGCTCTGCGCTGCGGCTCTGGGCAATGAGGAGTAGCTCGCGGAGCTGGGACTTATCAATGGCAAAACCGTTGACCACACTATCAGGGACAGGGGTTGCAGGCATATTGATACGGAAGTAGTGCGTCAGGTGCTGGTCGCCGTCGTAGTCAGGAATGAAAGTGCTCAGGTCATGGGTTGCGTCGACGGTGGCCTCGTCCCAAGTCTTTATGCCAGTAGCAGCCATCACCAGCGGGCCCTGCATAAAGGCGCCCAGCCAGTAGCCGTCCACCTTGTCGGGACCGAAGTCGATGTGCTTGGTGAAAGGCATCATCACCTCCACAACATCCTTCGTTGTCCATCGGCGTGCAGGTATCTCCACGTAGCTCGACGGCTGGTAGTGGGTGGCGATGCTCTTGCCGTTGAGTCGGATATCAAAACCATCGGTAGCCCAGTAAGGCACACGCAGTCGCATGGCGAACCTCGCCTTGCCTTTCGTGAGTCGGATGGTACTCTTCTCTGCCGGCCACTGGCACTCCTGTTTCAATGTCACACCCTTCTCCTTCCATTGGGCGGTGGTGGGCAAGTAGAGTGCTACCCAGATGGTATTGTCATTCACAAAATAAGCAGCCTCCTGATATTTCACGTGGTTCTCCACGCCGGTACCGCCACAGCATGTCGACTGCGGTGTCTCGTTGCCCCATGGCTTCGAGGCGTTGAGTCCTACGGCATACTGATAGACGGTCTGATACTGTCGGGGGTTCACCGAACCGATAATCTGGTTATAGAGCACCCGTTCGTAGTAGTCCATGTAGCGTGCATCGTCGGGGTTGAAGCAGTTCAGGTCCTTCGTCAGCTTTGCCAGGTTATAGGCGCAGCAGGTCTCGTTCATGGTGGGCTCGTGGCGTTCGTGTCCTCCCCAGTGTGTGACATTAGTACACATCGAGGTCATCTGCGCATAGGGCTGGCGGAACATCTCGCCGTTGCCCACGCCGCCCATGGCATAGCGGTAGCGCCCCTGAATCATCGTCCAGAAGTTCTGTGCCAGGTCGTAGTAATACGGATTGCCGTTACCTCGGTATATGCGCAGGGCGCCCGTCACCATCGGGATATGCTGGTTTGCGTGGCGGGTGCGGATGGCGTCGATGTTCTTGGCCAACGGGTCGAAGAAGGCCGGACTGTCAAAGCACGTGGCAGCCTCCAGCAGACGGGCCTTCTCCTCGGCCGTTCCCGTCATCTCCGACAACCGAGCCAGCGACTCAGCCATGCCGCCCACCTCGCCGGCGATGTACATGTTCCACATCTCGTAGCGGTTGCCCGGCTTGGCCCGTCGTTCGTCCTGCCGTCCGTCGCTCTTCACGAAGGTGCGATAGTGCAGACGGTTCCATACCCACAGGCCCATGTCCTTGGCCGTGAGCAGCGCCTTGGCAGCCACCGCCTTGTCGTCGATATAGGTGGCAATGTCGATGAGACCCGCCAGCTGCTTGTGTACGGAATAATAAGGTGCCCATACCCAGCTGTCGTTGTTATAGGCCCGATACATCTCAATGAGCACGCAGTGCTGGGCAGGTATGGCGTTCAGATAGCCGTAACCATACTTCTCAGGATGCTGCTTATAACGGTCGAAGTCGGCCCACGTGCCCTGCATGGTCTTCAGCTCCTCCTCGGGGGCGAAGTCGCGTGCCTCCCAGTAGCGGCCAAGCTGCTCGTTCCACACGAACGTGCGCTCCTGACACTCACGCAGGCCATTGACCATCTCGGTGATGTTACGTCGCAGGATGTCTTTCTTCGCCTTGTCCTGACAGCTGGCAAAGGCCATCGCCATAGCCGACATATAGTGGCCCGAGCCATGTCCCTTCAGCTTCGTCGTTGGCGAGTCCCACCCGTCACTCTCCGGATAACCATCTGTCGGCAGACCATAGGTGTCGCGATAGTTATACAGCTGCTGCTTCACCGGCAAGCTTATCAGTTGGTCTATATCCAGGTCACGGTTCCACGTCAACCTGTTCGCGCCGTCAATGCTCACCTTGGCCAGTGGCAGCGGCTCCGCCTTCGGGGAGAATTGATAATTGATAATTGATAATTGATAATTATCTAACACTTTCACCTCTGCCGACACGGGATAGCCGTTCGACGTGGTGTTATCGCCGATGACAAACCCTCGAACCTTATATTCTGTACCCACGGGATTCATCGTGGCATCGGCCTCAGCTTTCTCTGTGGCCTCCGAAGCGTTCATCCACCTCACCTGACGGTACTCGCCGCTGCCGTCGGAATAGGTCACCCACAACCGGTAAGGCAACTGGGGGACAGTCCCCACAGGCGTAGTCACACTGACAGCCGCCACCTTTGTAATGTAGCGTAAGTTGGCGGCAGAAGCGCCCAAAACCATCATGGCCGACAAAACAGCAGCCGCCAATAATCTCTTCATATCAATGAAAGCTGAGGAGTAGTTCTACAGAGAGGGTAAGTCGGACAGCACCTGCTCAACCACCTTCGGGAAGTACTTCATCTCCAGCTGGTGCTCTTTCTCCGCGATGTCATCGACGCTGTCGTCGGGCGACAGGGCCACCTTGTACTGCGCAATAATCTCACCACTGTCGCAGACGGGTGTCACCCAGTGGACGGTCATACCCGTCTCCGCCTCGCCAGCCGCCTTCACAGCCTCGTGGACGTGATGTCCCCACATTCCCTTGCCGCCGTACTTCGGTAGCAGGGCGGGATGGAGGTTCACGATGCGACGGGGATAGGCATCGATGAGGAAGGTAGGAATCAGCGGCAGGAAGCCTGCCAGGACAATGAAGTGGATGTCGTACTCACGGAGCAGCGGCAGCATGACCTCTGGGTCGTTCAGTTGCGCCTTGGGGGTGACGGCCGTGGGGACGTCGAGCTGTTGGGCCCGTTCCAGGGCCTGTGCATCGGGTTTGTTGCTCACGACGAGGGCGCAGTTCACGCGCTCGCTGTCGGCGAAATAACGGATAAGGTTCTCACAGTTCGAACCACTGCCTGAGACAAAAATGGCGATATTTAGTTTCTTCATAATTAGCGTTTACACGTTTGAGTGTGCAAAGTTACATCTAATTTCTGAACACGATGTATCAAAAAACAAAAATCTTCAAAAAACTGGCAAAAATATGCCTGTCGATAGCCATTTTTAGTTGGATTATAATGTTTCGAGCAGGATTTCAACGAGACGGGGAACGGCGTAGTTGTCGATGTCGGCTTCGGAAATCCAGAAATATTCAGGGGGAAGCTGGGGCTTCTCTTCGGTTTCCAACAGGTAGAAGTCGGCATAGAGGACGCGATGGGTGAGGACGTGCTTCACTTGCTTTGCAAGTAATTGATAATTGATAATTGATAATTGACAATTATTCTGCGCAGCCCAATTATCCATTTTCAATTGTTCATTTTCAATTAGCAAAGGCTCGTAGAGTCCCTGCCAAATGTCGCCTGCCGGACGGCGGCGGATGGCGGTCATGCCCTGACACCTGATATAGATGTACGTCAGCCGACGTTCCTTCACCTTCAGTGTCTTCTGTTTCACGGGCAGTTCTGCGACATGGCCCTCACGGAAGGCGGTACAAGTGTCCTGCAGTGGACACTGCAGGCACTGTGGCTTGGCTGGTGTACACTGAATGGCGCCGAAGTCCATGATGGCCTGATTGAACTGAGCGCTCGAACTTGTTCGCTTTGCTTGCAAAGAACTGAGAGGTGAGAACTGAGAGGTATGATTAGTTTTACTATCGGTTTTATGGGTTTGTTCAGAGCACATCTCGCCTTGCAAGTAATCATACCTCTCAGTTCTCAGTTCTCCGTTCTCAGTTGGCAGTTCTCCGTTCTCAGTTGGCAAGAGGCTCTGCGCCAGCGCCTGGAACTCCTTTTTGCCCTGAGTGGTGTTGATGGGCGTTGAGATGCCGTAGTAGCGGCTGAGCACGCGGTAGACATTCCCGTCGACGACGGCAGCAGGGAGTCCGAAGGCGATGCTCCCGATGGCGGCAGCGGTGTAGTCGCCCACACCCTTCAGCTGCTTGATACCCTCAATCGTGGTAGGGAAGCCACCACGCGCCACTATCTGCTGGGCGGCGGTGTGCAAGTTACGGGCACGACTGTAGTAGCCCAGTCCCTGCCACTCACGCAGTACCTCGTCCTCCGTGGCGGCAGCCAGCGCCTCGACCGTCGGCCAGTGGCGCATAAAGCGCTCCCAGTACTCCCAGCCCTGCTTGACCTGTGTCTGTTGCAGGATGATCTCCGAAAGCCAGATGGCGTACGGATCCTTCGTCCCACGCCACGGCAGCTCCCGTCCGTTCTCACGGAACCATTCTAACAACGTTGCAGCAAACGACATTAATACTCTATTACTTTTAACCACGAATTTCACGAATTAAACGAATTTTTCTTTTCAATCGATTATATCTCATACATTACACTATTACTAATTCGTGAAATTCGTGTAATTCGTGGTTGTTATTTTCTTAATTACAGTTTCCCCTGATCGCCAAGGTATGAGTCCTTGAAGCCGAGGAAGTAGAGGACGCCGTCGAGGCCGATGGTGTTGATGCTCTGCTTAGCGTTGGCCACCACACGGGGCTTGGCGTGGAAGGCGATGCCCAGTCCGGCCTCCGAGATCATCGGCAGGTCGTTGGCACCGTCGCCGACGGCGATGGTCTGCGCCAGGTTCACCTTCTCCACCTGTGCGATGAGTCGTAGCAGCTCCGCCTTGCGCTGGCCGTCGACAATCTCGCCAACGTAGCGGCCGGTGAGCTTGCCGTCGTCGCCGATTTCCAGTTCGTTGGCATAGACGTAGTCGATGCCGTAGCGGCGCTGCAGGTATTCGCCAAAATACGTAAAGCCACCGCTGAGGATGGCAATCTTGTAGCCACAGCGCTTGAGGATGGTCATCAGTCGGTCGGCGCCCTCGGTGATGGGCAGGTGCTCGGCGATGTCCTGCATGACGCTGACGTCGAGACCTTTCAGCAGGGCCACACGCCGGGTAAAGCTCTCCTTGAAGTCTATCTCGCCGCGCATGGCGCTCTCGGTGATGGCCCTCACCTCGGCACCCACGCCGTTACGCTCGGCCAACTCGTCGATACACTCCGTCTGGATGAGCGTCGAGTCCATATCGAAGCAGATGAGGCGGCGCATACGGCGGAACATATCGTCTTTCTGGAACGAGAAGTCTATCTCCATTTCGGCCGAAAGCCTCATGAGCTTGCGCTGCATCTCCTGCCGGTCATGTGGCTCACCGCGCAGCGAGAACTCAATGCAGGCACGGACATGCTTCGCGGGGTTCTTGATGCTCTTACGGCCTGTCAGTCGGACGATGCCGTCGATGTTGAAGCCCTGGTCGGCAATGATACGCGTGGCACCCTCTATCTGACGCGCCTCCAGCTGGCGTCCCATAACCATCAGGATGTAGCGGTTCTTACCCTGATGGCCCACCCAGTCCTCGTACTCATCGTCGCTGATGGGCGAGAAACCGATGTTCACGTTCAGCTCCGTGGCCTTGAACAGCAGCTCCTTCATCACCTGTCCCGAGTGCATTTCGTCCATGCGGATGAGGATGCCCAGCGACAGCGTCGAGTGGATGTCTGCCTGTCCGATGTCCAGTATCTGTGCGTCGTACTTCGCGAGGATACCCATCACCGATGCCGTCAGTCCCGGCCGGTCCTGTCCGGTGATGCGCACGAGAATCTGTTCTTCCTTGTTCGTTGTCTGTTCCATAAGCCTCTTGTTTGTGACTGCGTCTTTTATGTTCCGCTGCAAAGGTACGAAAAGTCGAGCGCAAAACAAAGAAATTCGTTTCTTTTTTTGTCGAGGCAGAGTACCTTCGCGGTCAGCGACCGCAAAAGTACGATTAAGTGAGCAGAAAACCAAATAATATTTGGATTTTCTCGAACGATAGTGCCACTTATTGCGCGAAAAGTGGCGGGTATTTGGGAATAAGTGGCGGGTATTCGGGGTATTTAGCTTACACCAGATGGCTGATGAGGTCCTCGCGGTCGCCGGGCAGCATGTCGACGACGGGAATCTCGATCATCGTGTAGCAACCGGGCTGCAGGCGCATGGAGGCGCGGGCAACGTTGACGAGCACCTGGCCGGTGAGGGCGGGGTTGTTGATGCTCATGTTGAACTCCAGGCGCTGGTTCTGTGTCTGGCCGCTGACGCCCTTGCGGACGAGATGTACGCCGTGACCCATGTCGCGTACGTCGTCGACGCTCTCCACCTGGAAGACGTGCGTCTCGTCGTTGGCGAAATAGGGGTCGGCCTTGATGGCTGCGGTGACGTCCTCGAGCTTGGCACCGTCCTCGAGCTCAACGTAGACCATGCGGCGGTGGATGCCCTCGCCGAGGGGTATGGTCATCGAGAGGGCGTTCTTCACGCCAGCCTTAGAGCGTACGCAGACGCTGTGGCCCATGGACATACCGGGGCCGAAGTTGGTATAGGAGAGACCCTTCGGAGCGAGGCTCTGCATCAGTGTGCGGACGATGGAGTCGGAACCCGGGTCCCAACCGGCGGCGATGACGCTGACGGTCTTTGTCTCCTGGTTGATAGGCATGAGCGCCTTACGGTAGTCGAGGATAGAGGTGTGGATGTCGAACGAGTCGACGGTGTTGATGCCTAAGGGCAGGATCTGACGGGCGTACTCCTCACACGAACGGGTGGGTGTAGCGAGGATGGCGACATCGACATCCTTCAGCTCGCGGATGTCCTTCACCACGTCGTAAGATGCCAGTTCTGCGGGCTTGTCCTGAGCGCCATTGCGGCGCACGATGCCTGCTACTTCAAAATCAGGTGCGGCCTCCAGAGCCTGAAGGGCGTACTTTCCAATGTTGCCGTAACCTACTACGGCTGCTCTGATCTTTTTCATTGATTTTTACGATTTTGTTGGTTTATTCCTGATTGCGGCTGCAAAATTACACATTTTTAAGCGAAACACATGACATTATGGAAGAAAAAAATCAACTTTTTTCTTCTTTTTGACATTTTGCCACTTTTCAGGCTGTTTTTCGAAAGAAATGCGAAGAACAGGAAAGAATGACGCCCAGAAACTGGAAAAAATTCATTTGATCTGTTTCAGTGCCAGCTTGACCACCTGCTCTACGGGGAGGGTGGGCTCCGCCTGCAGTATCTGGACGACGACCTTCTGTGTCGGCGCCGGCGAGAAGCCCAGCATGGTGAGCGCCGCCACTGCCTCGTCGCGGACGGCATTATTGACGGGTGCCGCCACACTGCCGCCGGCAGGAATCTCGTTAGCGATGCCCAGGGCGACAATCTTGTCGCGGAGGTCGACGATGATGCGCTGAGCTGTCATCTTGCCGATGCCCTTGATGCCCTGGATGAGCTTGGCGTTACCGGTCGAGATGGCGTTACACAGTTCCGCGACACTCATGCCCGAGAGCATCATCCGCGCTGTGTTTGTGCCCACGCCGCTAACGGTGATGAGCAATTCGAACATCTCGCGTTCCTTCTTATTAAAGAATCCGTACAGCACGTGGGCATCCTCGCGGATTGCCTCGTAGACGTACAGCTTGACACGCTTCACATCGTTCCTCGTTCCTCCTTCCTCCTTCCTCGAAAGTCTCTCCTCTCTCCTCTCTCCTCTCTCCTCTTTCTGCAAGGCAGTGTAGGTGTTCAGCGAAATGTTCAGCCCGTAGCCAACACCTGCGGCTTCGACTGTTGCCAGGGCGGGTGTCAGCTCGGTCAGTTCTCCTTTAATGTATTCTATCATAACTAATTTCCTCCTGAGATTGATTTTTTGTGGCAAAGATACGAATAATTACAGACAAATTGCTATATTTGCCGCCGATTTTTCATTTTACCCAACAAAAAAAACGATTAGCAAGACATGAACGACTTTGCAGAGATGAACAGTACGAATAAGAATATGGAGGAGAGGATAGAGGTCTGCCACCTTGAGAGCGACTATAACAACGGTGCCCACGAGGCTGTGCTCCGTCATCTCATAGAAACCAACAACGAGCGGAGTCAGAGCTATGGCGACGACCGTTTCAGCGAACGTGCCCGACAGCTCATCGGCCAAGCCTGTGAAGCGCCTGAGGCACAGGTGTGGTTCCTTGCTGGCGGCACTCAGACCAACGCCACCATCATCGACTGTGTGCTGCAACCCTACGAGGGAGTGCTCTGCCCCGAGACGGCACATATCAACGTCCACGAATCTGGAGCCGTGGAGTTCACCGGTCATAAGGTCATCGCTCTGCCTTCACACGACGGCAAGCTCGACGTCGGCGAACTGCGTTCCTGGCTCTCGGCCTTCTTCGCCGACGAGACCGCCGAACACATGGTGCGGCCGGGGATGGTGTATATCACGTTCCCCACGGAGTTAGGCACGCTCTATACCGCCGCCGAGCTGACGGCCCTCCATGATGTCTGCCAGAAGTACGGTCTGAAACTCTACGTTGACGGCGCCCGTCTGGCCTACGGCTTGGCGGCGAGCCCTGACGTGACGCTGCCGCTGCTCTCGCGTCTGGCCGACATATTCTACATCGGCGGCACGAAGTGTGGAGCCCTCTGCGGCGAGGCGGTGGTGTTCCCCCGCGGCGATGCCCCCAGCCACATGCTGAGCCGCATCAAGCGCCACGGAGCCCTGCTGGCCAAGAGCCGTGTGGTGGGCGTCCAGTTCGATGCGCTTTTCCAGCCCGCTGGCGATGTCGCCCTCAATCAGCCAGCCGTCATCGTCCCCCTCTACCTCACCCTTGGCCGCCAGGCCGTTTCCCTGGCCATGCGCCTGCGCTGTCTCTTCGTGGAACGCCTGGGCTACCAGCCTTTCATCGACTCGCCTACGAACCAACAGTTCTACATTGTTCCCAATGCCGACCTCGACCGTCTGCGCCGTTACATCGGCTTAGAGGTCTGGTGTCCCGTCGACGCCTCGCACACCGCCTGCCGCTTCGTCACCAGCTGGGCGACGACCGAAGATGAGATTGCCGCGTTGGAGGCCCGTTTGCGTACGGACCTGATTGGCCTGTAAATACAGCTGACGCGAAATTCACAAGAGATGAAATTGGGGCAGAAATGGGGACTGGAACACAATAAACGAGGCTAAAAGGCGTTTATTATTGGTAGTGAAACGTGTCGCGTACATATTAATCGTACTGCTGAGCGTGACGGCAACAGCTGTCACGGTAGTTCAGGTACCGCCTCCAATTGGGGGAGGACGGCTGAACGTGACGCCTGCCCAAGGCGACAGCAGTGCCCGCTGGCGCGTACAGCCGACGGCGCCGATGGTGGTGAAAGACCTCGACTCGGTGGTCACCGACCTCAGGACGCCCGAGAACATCCGCCAGGAGGCGGTCTACAACGACTCGCTGAACCTATATCTTATTGGTTCGAAGATTGGCGACTCGTACCTGAACGCCCCGATCCTGATGACCCCTGAGGAGTACATGAAGTGGACGGAGCGCCGCCAGCGCGACCAGTTCTTCCGTCAGAAGAACACCGAGGCCTACCAGACGCAGGACAAGGACGTCTTCTCGTTCTCGGATATGCACTTCGACCTGGGACCGGCAGAAAAGATCTTCGGTCCCGGCGGCGTGCGCATCAAGACGCAGGGCACGGCCGAGCTGAAGGTCGGTGCCACGCTGAAGAACATTGACAACCCCAGTCTGCCCATCCGTAACCGCAAGACCACGGCCTTCGACTTCGATGAGAAGATCAACCTAAACGTCAACGGCAAGGTGGGTGACAAGGTGAACATGAACCTGAACTACAACACCGACGCGACGTTCGACTTCGACACGAAGAACCTGAAGCTGAAGTACGACGGCAAGGAGGACGAGATCATCAAGCTCGTGGAGGCGGGCAACGTCACGTTCCCCTCGAACAACTCGCTGGTGAAGGGTGCATCGAGCCTCTTTGGCGTCCACACCGCCATGCAGTTCGGCAAGCTGAAGCTCGACGCCGTCGTGTCGCAGAAGAAGTCGACGTCGAAGAGTGTCTCCAGCAAGGGCGGCACGCAGACGACGGCCTACGAGATTGACGCCGCCGACTACGAGGAGAACCGCCACTTCTTCCTCTCGCACTTCTTCCGCGAGCAGTACGACAAGGCCATGTCGACGCTGCCGAACCTCACCACAGGTGTGAAGATCAACCGCGTGGAGATATGGATTACGAACAAGACCGGTACCACCAGCAACTCGCGTAACATTGTAGCATTCACCGACTTGGGCGAGAACAGACGTCTGTCGAACAGCGCCTGGGCAACGACCGGCGAGACGGTGCCGTCGAACCAGGCGAACACCCTCTACCCCACCCTCATCCAGCGCATTGACTCCGCCCAGCGTGGCATCGACAACATCGCTTCGGCCCTCGAGGGCCTGTCGGTGATGACCGGTGGCACGGACTACGAGAAACTGTCGTCGGCACGCCTGCTGACATCGTCGGAATATACGGTGAACACCGCCCTGGGCATCGTCTCGCTGAAGACCGGTCTGCAGACAGACCAGGTGCTCGCCGTCGCCTTCGAGTACACCTACGGCGGTCTAACCTACCAGGTGGGTGAGTTTGCCTCGGACCTCACGAACATCAACCAGACGCTCTTCGTGAAGGCGCTGAAGAACACGTCGAACAACCCCTCGCAGGGCAACTGGGACCTGATGATGAAGAACGTCTACTACCTGGCCAGCAGCGTGCAGAAGGAGAAGTTCCGCATGGACATCAAGTACCAAAGCGACACCGCCGGCGTCTACCTGACCTACCTGCCCGAGGAGGCCATCAAGAGCCGCACGCTGCTGAAGCTGATGGGTCTGGACCGCCTGGATGCAAACATGAAAGCCCACGCCAACGGACAGTTCGACTTCGTCGAGGGCTACACCGTCCAGAACGGCCGCGTGTTCCTGCCGTCGGCAGAGCCCTTCGGCGACTACCTGCGGAAGCAGCTCGAGGCTGCCGGCTTAGGGTCGGTGGCCGACAAGTATGTGTTCGACGAGCTCTACGACTCGACGAAGACCATTGCCAAGCAGACGGCGGAGAAGGACAAGTTCATCCTCACAGGACAATATAAAGGTACGAGCGCGAACGTCATCTCGCTCGGCGCCTACAACGTGCCGCAGGGCTCCGTCGTCGTCACCGCCGGCGGCGTCACCCTCCAGGAGGGCAGCGACTACAGCGTCGACTACTCGGCGGGCGAGGTGACCATCCTGAACCAGAGCATCATCGATGCGGGCACGAACGTCAGCGTGTCGCTGGAGGACAACGACAACTACGGTATGCAGCGCAAGACGATGCTCGGCCTCAACTGGGAGTACGAGTTCAACAAGAACCTGACCCTCGCCGGTACGCTGCAGCACCTCACCGAACAGGCGCTGACGTCGAAGGTATCGATGGGCGAAGAGCCGCTGAACAACACCATGTGGGGCCTGAGCCTGAACTGGAGGCAGGAGTCGCAATGGTTGACGAATATGCTCGACAAGATTCCCCTGCTGCACGTCACGCAGCCCTCGCAGATACAGTTCTCGGGCGAGTTTGCACAGCTCATTGCCGGCAAGGCCCACGGCACGCAGGACAACGCCTCGTATCTGGACGACTTCGAGAACACGAAGAACCTCATCTCCGTCGGCGACCCGAAGTCGTGGGTGCTCGCGAGTGTGCCGACGATGATGCCGGGCTACAATGACAAGACGGGCGTCACCAGCGGCTACGACCGTGCGCTGCTGGCGTGGTACAACGTCGACCCCATCTTCACCCGCCGCTCGTCGAGTCTGACGCCTGCCCATATCAAGAGCGACCTGAACCAGCTCTCAGACCACCGCGTCCGCGAGGTGTACGTCCGCGAGCTCTACCCGAACCGCGACCAGTCGACCTACAACGGTGCCACAAGCACGCTGTCGGTGCTGAACCTGGCCTACTACCCCGAAGAGCGCGGCCCCTACAACCTGACGACGAGTCTGAACCCCAACGGCACGCTGACGAACCCCGCCAGCAAGTGGGGCGGCATGATGAGGAAGTTGGAGACCACCGACTTCGAGCAGGCCAATATCGAGTATGTGGAGTTCTGGCTCATGGACCCCTTCATCTACCAGCGGCGCGACGGCACGGCCGCGCAGTATGCCGGCGACCTCTACATCAACCTCGGCGAGGTCTCGGAGGACGTGCTGCGCGACGGTAAGAAGTTCTACGAGAGCGGTATGCCCGTCGACGGCAGTAGCAACTTCTCGTACACACAGTGGGGTAAGATTCCTGAACAGGCCACACAGACCTACGCCTTCGCCACCACCAGCGGCAGCCGCAGCAAGCAGGACGTCGGACTGAACGGACTGACCGACGAGGAGGAGCAGACGTTCGATGCCTATAAAGACTGGATCAGCGCCGTCGGCAGCATCGTCAACAACGACTCCGTGCTACAGGCATGGCGCCAGGACCCTGCCGGCGACGACTACCACTACTACCGCGGCTCCGACTTCGATGCCGCACAGACCAGCATCCTCGACCGCTACAAGCGCATCAACAACCCACAGGGCAACTCGCCCGACACCGACCAGCGCACGGAGTCGTACGACACGAGCTACAAGACCGGTCCCGACGTGGAGGACATCAACCAGGACTTCACGCTGAACGAGTATGAGCGCTACTACCAGTACCGCGTGCGCATCAGCGACGACGAGCTGCAGGCCTACAACCGCGGCACGAAGAGCGACGACTCGTACATCGTCGACCACCGCGACTACAACGCGAAGCTGCGCAACGGCGACTCCGCCACCGTCCGCTGGTACCAGTTCCGCATACCGTTGGCAGAGTACAAGGAGCGGGTGGGCAGCATTAACGACTTCACCAGCATCCGCTATATGCGTATGTTCCTCACCGGCTTCGAGAAGCCCATCGTGCTGCGCTTCGGAAGCCTCGACCTGGTGCGCGGCGAGTGGCGCCAGTACAAGCAGAGCCTGCAGACGGCCGTCGGCGCCGAGACGGGTGTCATGGAGATGAGTGCCGTGAACATCGAGGAGAACACCGACCGCCAGCCCGTGGCCTACACCCTGCCGCCAGGCATCAGCCGTGCCACCGACCCCTCGCAGCCGCAGCTCGTGGAGAACAACGAGCAGTCGCTCTGCCTCGTCGTGAAGAACCTGTCACAGGGTGAGTCGAAGGCCGTCTACAAGAACACCAACCTCGACCTGCGCCAGTACAAGCGCCTGCAGATGTTCGTCCACGCCAACCACCTGCTGCCGAACAGCACGAACCTCGAGGACAACCAGCTGGCCGTCTTCATCCGTCTGGGCAGCGACTACAAGAGCAACTACTACGAGTACGAGATTCCACTGAAGCTGACGCCCGAGGGCCACTACTCGTGGAACGTACTTAGCGACCGCCCGAAGGTGTGGCCTGCAGAGAATATGCTCGACATCAGCCTCGACCTGCTGACGAAGCTGAAGAAAGCCCGTAACAAGGCCAAGGCCAACGGCATGGCATCGTACAACCAGCTCTATACCGACTACGACCCCGACCGTCCGAACAACAAGATCTCGGTGATGGGTAACCCGTCGCTGGGCGAGGTGAAGACGATGATTATCGGCGTGCGTAACCTCGCCTCCGGCCAGAAGTCAGGCGAGGTATGGGTCAACGAGCTGCGCCTGCGCGAGTACAACAACGAAGGCGGCTGGGCTGCCAACGGCTCGATGAACGTGCAGCTCTCAGACTTCGGCTCGCTGAACATGACGGGACGTTACGTCACCGACGGCTTCGGCGGTCTGGAGGAGAGCGTGCTGGCACGCTCGAAGGAGACGGAGAAGTCGTACGCCGTGACGGCGAACTTCGAGATGGGTAAGTTCTTCCCCGACAAGGCAAAGGTCAGCGCGCCCGTCTACTACTCGTACACGAAGGAGGAGATACGTCCGAAGTACAACCCGCTGGACACCGACATGGACCTCGACGACGCCCTCGACGCCATGGACGCCCACGAGCGCGACTCCGTGGAGTCGATAGCCGTGACCCGCCAGACGAGCCGCAACTTCTCACTCTCGAACGTCAATGTAGGCATCAAGACGAAGCGTCACCCGATGCCCTACGACCCCGCGAACTTCTCGTTCAGCTACAGCCACGCCCACCGCAACACCACCGGCGAGACAACCGTCTATGAGAACGACGACCAGTGGCGCGGCGCCCTGAACTACACCTACTCGCCGGTCTACAAGGCGTGGGAGCCGTGGAAGAAGTCGAAGTCCAAGTCGAAGTGGATGCAGCTGCCGAAGGCCATCGGACTGAACTACCTGCCGCAGACCATCGCGTTCAACATGGAGATGCAGCGCACCTACTACGAGCTGCAGGAGCGCGACCTGGAGAACACCGAGAACCCGAACCTGCCGCTCAGCTTCTCGGAGCAGTTCCTCTGGAACCGTGACTTCCAGCTGCGCTGGGACCTGACGAAGAACCTCCACATGAATTTCACATCGGCGACACACGCTGAGATTGAGGAGCCCTATACACCGATCAACAAAGCCCTCTACCCCGAGGCGTATTCGGCCTGGAAGGACTCCGTGAAACAGAGCATCCGCAACCTCGGCACGCCGCTCGACTACCGCCAGTCGTTCAAGGCGAGCTACCAGGTGCCGCTGAACAAGCTACCCATCTTCGACTGGCTGACCAGCGACGTGTCCTACGACGCCTCCTACTCGTGGCTGCGCGGTACCGACCTCGAGGACGGCACGACGTTGGGTAACACCATCGCCAACCAGAGTAACCTCGTCATCAATGGCGCGCTGAACCTGGAGACGCTCTATAACCACTCGCCGTTCCTGAAGGCTGTGAACGACCGCTTCAAGAAAGCCCCCGAGAAGAAGAAAAAGCAGAACAAAGCGTCCAGCGGTTCCGCCGCTGGAAGGAAGGGCGCCGACAGCGGTTCCGCCGCCGGAAAGGACGGCAAGGACAAGAAGGACGCCGCACAGGCGAAGAAGGACGATGCCAAGGAGCAGAAGGAGCTTCCCAAGAACAAGAACACATTCCAGAAGGAGATCACCCTGACAGCCGACACGTCGCTCACCATCCAGCACGGCAAGAAGTCGAAGCGCCTGCTCGTCTCCGCCCGTACAGCCGACGGCAAGCGTATAGAGCTGAAGTGGAAGGTGAAGGACGAGAACAATATCGTGGTGAAGCTGCCGAAGGACAAGAAAAAAGAGGAAAAGAAAAAAGAGGATAAAGAAAAGAAGAGAGAGGAGAGAGGAAAGAGGAAAGAGAATAGTGTCGACTCCCTGTTAGCTGTCACGGACTCGCTCGCTAAGGACTCTGTCAACAAGAGTTCCAAGGAGAAGCGCGACGTCGCCTCCGCCGCCCCTGCACCAGTCAAGCTGAAGCTCAGCGTGCTGCCTAAGGAGCCGCTGGACAAGCAGTGGTGGTACAACCCCGCTCAGCAGGTGGCCCGTCTGCTGATGTCTGTGCGCACGGTGAACGTCACGTACCGCAGGCAGCGGTCGATGACCCTGCCGGGCTTCATGCCGAACATCGGCGACGCCTTCGGACAGCGTACGGGCAACGTGCTGTCACCTGGTCTGGACTTCGCCTTCGGATTCACAGACAACAGCTATATCGACAAGGCCAAGGAGAACAACTGGCTGCTGATGAACGACTCCGTGGCGACGCCCTCGACGACCACAGCCACCGAGGACCTGCAGATACGTGCCACCGTGGAACCGCTGCGCGACCTGAAGATCGACGTCAACGCCTCGCGTACCTATAATAAAGCACAGTCCATACAGTTCATGTACGAGGGCTCGCCGACAACCCACAGCGGTTCGTTCAACATGACGACCATCTCCATCAGCTCGGCCTTCGAGGGCATCGGCAATGCCAACAGCGGCTACCGCTCGAAGGCGTTCGACCGCTTCTGCGCCCTCATCCCCGAGATGCAGCGGCGTGTGCAGCAGCGCTATGCTGCCGCCGGTGCCAGCACGAGTGCCCAGGTAGGCCAGTACAGCGGCGACGTCCTCATCCCGGCGTTCCTCGAGGCCTACACCAGCAGTGGCCACTCCTTCGACATCTTCCCCGCCCTGTCCAAGCTGCTGCCCAACTGGACGTTTAAGTACGGCGGACTGTCGAAGGTGCCCTGGCTGGCCGACCGTTTCAAGAGTGTCAACATCAACCACGCCTATAAGTCAGTCTACAGCGTCGGCTCCTACAGCTCGTACAGCAGCTGGACGCCCCTCCGCGGCGACATGGGCTACGTCACGGCCACCGACGGTACGCTGATGGCCTCGTCGATGTACAACATCCCGACGGTATCCATCCAGGAGTCGTTCTTGCCGCTCATCGGCCTCGACGTGACCCTGCAGAACAACATGACCGTGAAGCTGGAGTACCGCACGACGCGCAACCTGAACCTCTCGATGACCAGCGTCCAGCTGAACGAGAGCCGTTCCAACGACTGGGTTGTCGGTCTGGGCTACAAGATCAGCGACTTCAACCTCTTCGGCATGGCCGGTGGCGGCAAGAAGGTGAAGAAGGCAAAAGGCAAGAGTTCCCAGGAATCGGAACAGAAGAACCAGAAGTCGCAGTCGTCGCAGAAGAACAGCAAGAGCGGTGTGAACCACGACCTGAATATGCGTCTCGACGTGTCGCTGCGCTCGCAGGCTGCCATCACTCGCGACATCGCCAGCGGTGTCTCGTCGGCCAGCAGCGGCAACTCCGCATTCAAGCTGTCGTTCGCCGCCGACTACACGCTGTCGCGTATGCTGACGCTCTCGGCCTACTACGACCGCCAGACGAACACGCCGCTACTGTCGAGCAGCAGCTACCCGACGACCACCCGCGACTTCGGTCTGGCCGTCAAGTTCTCTCTGACTCGATAGGAAAACACAATTGTTTTTAACCACGAATTTCACGAATATAACGAATTATTTAGCTGCGCACAGTAACTAAATATTGATAACGAATTACACGAATGGAATCGTATGCGATTCTTTCCGCGCCAGAAAATTCGTGAAATTCGTGGTTGTAAAAAGAATATCTTTATTTGTCGTAGGCGTGGACGGGATAGTCGATGGTATAGTGCAATCCACGACTCTCCTTACGTTCCAGGGCGAAGCGGGTGATGAGGTAGCCCACGTTAATCATGTTACGCAGCTCGCAGATGTCGCGGCTGGCTTTCACACGCTTAAAGAGGCGTTCCGTCTCCTCGTAGAGCATATCCAGGCGGTCCCAGGCACGGTGCAGACGGAGGTCCGAGCGCACGATGCCGACGTAGTTGGCCATGATCTGGTTCACCTCGCGGACACTCTGCGTGATGAGCACCTTCTCCTCATTGGTCATCGTCCCCTCGTCGTTCCACTCCGGCACTTTCTCGTTGAAGTCGTAAAGGTCCACGTGCTGCAGGGAGTCGCGGGCAGCCGTCTCTGCATAGACGACGGCCTCAATCAGCGAGTTCGAGGCCAGACGGTTGCCGCCGTGCAGACCGGTGCATGAGCACTCACCGAGGGCATAGAGGCGCTCGATGGAGGACTGTCCGTTGAGGTCGACCTTGATGCCGCCGCACATATAGTGGGCAGCGGGCCGAACGGGGATGTAGTCGGTGGTGATGTCGACACCCATGGACAGGCACTTCTGGTAGATATTGGGGAAGTGGTGACGCGTCTCGGCAGGGTCTTTATGGGTGACGTCCAGACAGACGTGGTCCAGACCGTGGATCTTCATCTCCTTATCGATGGCGCGGGCCACGATGTCGCGCGGCGCCAGCGACAGACGCTCGTCGTACTTCTGCATGAACTCCTCGCCGTTGGGCAGCTTCAGGATGCCGCCGTAGCCGCGCATGGCCTCGGTGATAAGGTAGGCGGGGTGCGTCTCCTTCGGGTTGTGGAGCACCGTCGGGTGGAACTGCACGAACTCCATGTCCTGCACCGTTCCCTTGGCACGGTAGACCATGGCGATGCCGTCGCCGGTAGCGATGACGGGGTTCGAGGTGGTCATATAGACAGCGCCGCAGCCGCCGGTACACATCACCGTGACCTTCGAGAGATAGGTGTCGACCTTCTCGTTGTCGGGGTTCAGGACGTAGGCTCCGTAGCACTGGATGTGCGGCGAGCGGCGCGTCACACGGACGCCCAGATGGTGCTGGGTGATGATTTCCACGGCGAAGTGGTTCTCCTTGATATCGATGTCGGGACAGGCACGCACGGCGGCCATCAGGCCGCGTTGTATCTCCGCGCCCGTGTCGTCGGCATGGTGCAGGATACGGAACTCGGAGTGGCCGCCCTCACGGTGCAGGTCGAACGAGCCATCGTCCTTACGGTCGAAGTTCACGCCCCACTCCACCAGTTCCTTGATCTGCTCCGGTGCCATACGTACCACCTGATCCACGGCTGCGCGGTCGCTGATGTAGTCGCCCGCAATCATCGTGTCCTCGATATGCTTGTCGAAGTTGTCGATCGCGAGGTTCGTCACCGAGGCGACACCACCCTGAGCGAACGATGTGTTCGCCTCGTCGAGGCTCGTCTTACAGATCATGCAGATATGAGGGCCCGTTCCTCGCTCCTCGTTCCTCGTTCCTCGTTCTTCTCTCCTCTTCTGGAGCTCACGTGCCACCTTCAGGGCGTAACTCATGCCAGCGACGCCGGCACCGATAATCAGAAAATCATACTTGTAAACCATTTAATTGCTATTTATCGACGGCAAAGGTACAACTTTTTTTTCTCTTATACGACAAAAGGACGAAAAAATGAAAATAAATGAAGATTAGTTGGGGAAATAGGCGGAAAATATGTAACTTTGCCAAGTGAAAACGAAACGGAAACGAAAACTGAAAAAGAAGACCATACACCCATGAAGAGAATCATTCTCGCGACCTTGATGGCCGTACTGGCAGCGGCAGCGACATTTGCCCAGAAGGAACAGAACCCGAAGGGGCTGTACCGCCTGCAACAGTTCATCTACGAGGACGGCCGCCAGACGGCGCCGAACTTCAGTCAGTATAAGTATGCGGCCGACTCCGTGGGGCTGCTGGTGATGTTCCAGCCCTCGCGGCTGGCCACGCGTTGGAGCAACCTGCAGGTGGAGATCCGCGAGTCGTTCCCCCTGCTGAATACCGGGGAGAAGCCACAGGGCGACGACGGCCACGGCATACAGATATTCCGGGTGGACGACCGCCAGTTCTACTTCAAGTGGTACAACGATCGCTGGCCGAACATGAGCAAGCTCAACGAGTTCATCACCGAGGTATACACGAAGGAGGGCATCGATAAAGAGGTGCAGCAGGCCTTCGACATGCTGGAGAATAAGATCGACACGAAGGCCGGCAAGTTCTATGGCTGGTGGGTGCGCGTGGGTGCCACTGCCGCCCCTGACGGCACGGGCCAGCGCTTCCAGGTGCCGACCATCTGGAAGGCCTATAGTCCCGAGCTGTCGATGGTGGTGACTCCGGCCAGCAACGGCATGGTGCTGGGTTGTAACACGACGAACACCGTCAAGTATGAGAACGACACGACCATCTGGGAGATCGGGCACCGCTGCGACATCCATTGGCTGAACGACGACTGCCATGCGCTGACCTTCGTCCAGGAGAACGGCCGTCCGCTGACGGAGATATGGATTCGCGCGGGACTGCCAACGAAGTGGCAGGACGTGTTCAACACCAAGCTCGAGACCTACCGGAACGGCGTGGACTGCGTCATCCAGGCCGTGCAGACAGCCAACAGCGGCGACATCCAGAAGGCAGAGGAGTACATCGGCGAGGCCATGGAGAAGTTTGCCAACATCGAAGTCCTCACCGAGGGAGCAATGGGTATCGCGATGCATCTGCTCGTCAACAAGCAGCAGTACAGGGAGTGTGTGGACTTCAGCAACCGGCAGCTACAGCGCATCAACGACTATGCCGACAAGGGCAATGACCACACCATCTTCTCAAGGCTGAACATCAACCTGATAGAGCTGTTCAAGGCCATCGCCACCTATCGCAGCGGCGACAAGGCGAAGGGCAAGCAGATGCTGGAGGAGCGCCTGTCGATAGTCGACGCCGAGATTGAGCGCTACAAGTCGCTCAGCAGCAGCGCCATGGGACGATACACGAACCTGCTGTACTACCACAATCTCATGTTGTACTTCCTGGGCTACGATATCATGGGGACGGAGCGCACGCTGCTCTATCTCGATGCCCTGACGCTGATGGCCCCCGCCATGACGTCGCAGAACAAGCCGATGCTGCTGAACTGCCGCGGCAACTGCTACTTGTTGGACGGCGACAAGGAGAGCGCCCGTAAGCTGTGGCAGCAGATCAAGGACATCAACCCCGACTACTTCAACAAGCAGCCCGACTTCAATCCGCTGAAACAGGCCTTCGGCCTTTAATGGATAATTGTTATTGAGATATTGAGAGACATGAGGAAATACATTATGACACTCGTTGCTGTGCTGCTGGTGCTACCGCTGACGGCACAGGAGAACGTGGCAACCGACACACTGAAAAAGGACAGCCTGCCGTACGTCCAGCGGCTGCGGCAGGGACTGGACTCGCTGATAGCCACGAGCCGCACGCTGCGCACCTCGCAGCTGGGGCTGATGGTCTACGACCTGACGGCGGACTCGGTGCTCTACACCCATAACCACCGCCAGACTATGCGCCCCGCCTCGACGATGAAGCTGGTGACGGCCATCGCCACCATCGACCGGCTGGGCGGCAGCTACCAGTACCGCACGACGCTGTACTACACGGGCCACATTGCCAACCACACCCTGACGGGCGACCTCTACTGTGTGGGCGGCATGGATCCGCGGTTCAATACCGACGACCTGATGGCGTTCGTCGAGAGCGTGCGCAGCCTGGGCATCGACACCCTGCGCGGCCGCATCGTCGCCGACCGCTCGTTCAAGGAGGAGGAGCTGCTGGGCGAGGGCTGGTGCTGGGACGACGACAACCCCGTGCTGACGCCGCTGCTGCTGAACCGCAAGGACAACCTCACGGAGCGGCTGGCCGAGCGGCTGACGGACAGCGGCGCCGTGGTGGAGGCACAGCTGGCGACGGGCATGCTGCCTGCCGGTGCCACGCGCATCTGCCAGCGCACGCACTCCATAGAACAGGTGCTGCACAAGATGATGAAGGAGAGCGACAACCTCTATGCCGAGGCGACGTTCTTCCAGTTGGCCGCCGCCGAGGGCCAGCGCCCTGCGAAGGCGAAGAATGGTGCCAACGCCGTGAAAAAGCTGATACAGAAGGTAGGGCTGGCGCCGTCGAACTACCGCATTGCCGACGGCAGCGGTCTGTCGCTCTACAACTACGTCTCGCCCGAGCTGATGACGCGTCTGCTGCGCTATGCCTGGCGCAACAAGAACATCAGCGACTGTCTGCTGCCGACGCTGGCCATCGCCGGCGTGGACGGCACGCTGCAGGGGCGCATGAAGAAGACCAAGGCCGAAGGTAACGTCCACGCGAAGACGGGCACGCTGACGGGCATCTCGAGTCTGGCGGGCTACTGCACGTCGCCCGAAGGCCACGAACTCTGCTTCGCCATCATCAACCAGGGCGTGATGCGCAACGGCGACGGCCGCGACTTCCAGGACGAAGTCTGCCAATTGCTATGCAATTGACAACAAAAGTATCCCACACCAAACTTCTTTTAAACAACGAATTAAAACGAATTACACGAATTACATGTTAATTAAAAATCAATCTGTGAAATACAAAAAACAAATTAGTGAAATTCGTGTAATTCGTGTAATTCGTCTTAATTCGTTGTTGAAAGAAAAGGAGTAGTTGAATAAATAATTGAGATGAAAACGATTAAACGTTATCCGCTGTCGACGGTGTGCATCGCCCTCATCTGGGTGCTGTCGCTGATGCCGTTCTTCCCCGAGACGCCGCTCGACGGCGTGGAGTTCATCGACAAGTGGACACACCTGGTGATGTACGGCGGCACGTGCGCCGTCATCTGGTGGGAGCACGGCCACCGCTGCCGCAAGGAGGGGCGTGCGTTCAGCCGCCGGCCGCTGCTGCTGTGGGCGATGCCGGCGATGGTGATGCTGGGCGGACTGATGGAACTGCTCCAGGCCTACTGCACCACCACGCGCTCTGGCGAGTGGCTCGACTTCTGGGCCGACAGCGTGGGTGTGGTGCTGGGCACAGTCGTTGGCATTCTGTCAATGTCATTGCAATGACATTGACAATTGACAATGGATAATTGATAATGGACAATGGATAATGGATAATGAATAATTATCCGCATATTTATGTGTAATAAGATGACCTTTAGCCGCGAAAAGGTCACCTTTAGAATCGTAAAGGTCATCTTCTCGTCGCTAAAGGTCACCTTTTCACGGCTAGGGTCACCTTTTCAGGAAACAGGGAAACGAATACAAAATTGTTGGTATTTTTAAGAAACAAATTATTCCAATTGGCCTTGATTTTTCTAATTGAAATTCCAAAATGAATATTTATACACCCTGACTTTTTTAGAAACGAATATGAATAATAATTCGTTTCTAGAAAAAACACCAATTTGTTTCCCACGAGCCCCTCGCGCGCGTATATATATACTACTGAAACAAGAAAATAACCCACACTTCCTACACTTCCTACACCCAGAACAATGCATAATGCATAATGCTTAATGGTATGCCCGTGGGTGTAGGAAGTGTAGGAAGTGTGGGATAATTTCCGCTTTCCCTATTATAATACGTGCGCGCACATGCGCGCATACGTTGTACCCCGACAAACGTCCAAAAAGAAGCGGGTTAGGTGCAGGATCTGTCATTTATCCCGCACCTAACCCGAAAACTGATTAGCGTCGTAGGGACACCCGGGCTCGAACCGGGGACCTCTGCAATGTGACTGCAGCGCTCTAAACCAACTGGGCTATGCCCCTATCTTTGTTGTTAGCGGGTGCAAAAGTAATGCTTTTTTCTGAAACGACCAAATAATTCCCCTTTTTTTTGTTAATAATTGTAGAGCGGCAGCAAATTCTTCACTCTTCACTCTTCACTCTTCACTTAATTTTAGTACCTTTGCACGCAAAATAACAAGAAGCTAAGAAATTTAGATATTAAGATTATGGCACAAGAAGATGTATTCAAGAAGATTGTGAGCCACTGCAAGGAGTACGGCTTCGTCTTCCCCTCGAGTGAGATTTACGACGGCCTGGGTGCCGTCTACGACTACGGTCAGAACGGTGTAGAACTGAAGAACAACATCAAGCAGTACTGGTGGAAGGCCATGACGATGCTGCACGAGAACATCGTGGGTATCGACAGCGCCATCTTCATGCACCCCACGATATGGAAGGCCTCGGGCCACGTTGACGCATTCAACGACCCCCTCATCGACAACCGCGACTCGAAGAAGCGCTATCGCGCCGACGTGCTGATTGAGGACCAGATTGCCAAGTACGACGAGAAGATCCAGAAGGAGGTCGAGAAGGCCCGCAAGCGTTTCGGCGAGAGCTTCGACGAGGCTAAGTACCTGGAGACCTCGGAGCGCGTCAAGGAGACGAAGGAGAAGCGCGACGCCCTCCACGCTCGCTATGCCGAGGCTATGCAGGGACCGGACCTGGAGGCGCTGAAGCAGATTATCCTCGACGAGGAGATCGTCGACCCCATCAGCGGCACCCGCAACTGGACGGACGTCCGTCAGTTCAACCTGATGTTCTCTACGGAGATGGGTGCCTCGGCCGATGCCTCGATGAAGATCTACCTGCGTCCTGAGACTGCTCAGGGTATTTTTGTCAATTACCTGAACGTGCAGAAGACCGGCCGCATGAAGATTCCCTTCGGTATCGCCCAGATCGGTAAGGCGTTCCGTAACGAGATCGTCGCCCGTCAGTTCATCTTCCGTATGAGGGAGTTCGAGCAGATGGAGATGCAGTTCTTCGTACAGCCCGGCACCGAGCTGGAGTGGTTCCCGAAGTGGAAGGAGACGCGCATGAAGTGGCACCAGGCCCTGGGCTTCGGCGCCGAGAACTACCGTTTCCACGACCACGAAAAGCTGGCCCACTACGCCAACGCCGCCACGGACATCGAGTTCAAGATGCCGTTCGGCTTCAAGGAGGTGGAGGGTATCCACAGCCGCACGAACTTCGACCTGTCGCAGCACGAGAAGTACTCTGGCAAGTCGATTAAGTACTTCGATCCGCAGACCAACGAGAGCTACACCCCGTACGTCATCGAGACCAGTATCGGTGTCGACCGTATGTTCCTGAGCATCATGTGCCACGCCTTCGAGGAGGAGAAGCTCGAGAACGGCGAGACACGCACGGTGCTGAAGTTGCCCGCAGCGCTGGCACCGGTGAAGTGCGCCGTCATGCCGCTGGTGAAGAAGGACGGTCTGCCCGAGAAGGCACGCGAGATCATCGACCAACTGAAGTACCACTTCGCCTGCCAGTATGACGAGAAGGACTCCATAGGCAAGCGCTACCGCCGTCAGGACGCCATCGGCACGCCCTACTGCGTCACCGTCGACCACGACACACTCCAGGACGGCTGCGTCACCCTCCGTTTCCGCGACACCATGGAGCAGGAGCGCGTGAAAATCGAGGAGCTCAACGCCATCATCGAGGACAAGGTGAGCATTGCCTCATTGCTAAAGAAACTGTAAGACCCTCCCCCATCCCCTCCCTGTATGGAGGGGAGTGGATAGATAATTCATAGAATTAATGACAAAGAATAAGATTCTAAAGCAGCTCAAAACCCTATTCTATATACTCCTCCCCCTCATAGGGGGAGGCTGGGTAGGGGTCGCTTGCAGCGAGGAGGAGGACGTCGAGGCCAACGAGTATGCCAACTGGCAGACGCGCAACGAGGCCTACTTCCTGACGCTGGAGGACTCGCTGAAGAGGGACGGCTCGCAGTGGAAGAAGATCAAGAACTTCACCAAGGACGAGACGTCAACAGGCAAGCCCACGGACTACATCTACGTCAAGGTGCTGGAGACAGGAACGGGCACGGAGAGCCCCTACTACACCGACACCGTGACGACGAGCTACGCCCTGCGGCTGATGCCCACGCCCCAGCACCCCGAAGGTCCGCTCATCCAGCAGACGTTCTACGGCAACCGTTTCGACTGGCAGACGACGGGCACGTTCAAGACACCGCTGAACAGTGGCAGCCTGGCCGTCTCAGGATTCGTCACCGCCCTGCTCCACATGCACAGCGGCGACCGCTGGCGCGTCTACATCCCCTACGAGCAAGCCTACGGGGCGAGTGAGCAGACGAGCATCCCGGCCTATAGCACACTGGTCTACGACCTGGCTCTCATCAAGTTCACCCATCCCGCCGAGAAATAGCGTCAACACACAGAAAAGCCTATGCAGAAATTCGCCAATTACATCCGCCGCATCGAGATTGACTCGCTGTGGAGCGGCAGGAAGCACATCGTCTGGGACCTGAACCCTCAGGTGAACATCCTGAGCGGCATCAACGGACAGGGTAAGTCGACCATTATTAATAAGGTGGTGCGGGGACTGTCGCAGGGCGGCGAGTTCCCGTCGCACATGATCAAAGGCGTAAAGCTGGAGGTGGAGCCCGCCGATGCCAAGTGGATACGCTACGACATGATACGGTCGCTCGACTCGAGCCTCAGCCAGGTCATTACCGACGAGGACGGCGCGCTGCGACAGGTGCTGCCCGTCATCAAGGGTGGCGGCGGCTCACTACTCGACATCCAGCTCTACAACCTCCAGCGCAAGTACCTGGACTATCAGGTGAACATCGGCAACCGCATCATTGCCGAGCTGCAGCAGGGCAACACCGACGCCGCCCAGCAGCTGTCGCAGAAGAAGACGCGCTTTCAGGACATCGTCGACGACCTGTTCCACGAAACAGGCAAGAAAATCATACGCACAGAGAACGAGATACGCTTCACGCAGATTGGCGAGGTGCTGGTGCCCTACCAGCTGTCGTCGGGCGAGAAGCAGATGCTGGCCATCCTGCTGACGGTCCTCGTCGAGGACGACCAGCCCTACGTGCTCTTCATGGACGAGCCCGAGGTGTCGCTGCACATCGAGTGGCAGAAGCGCCTCATCGACCTCTGTCTGGAACTGAACCCCAACGTACAGATTATCCTGACCACCCACTCGCCCGCCGTCGTCATGAACGGCTGGGTGGATGCCGTGACGGAGGTGAGCGACATTACTGTCTAATTGACAATTGATAATTGATAATTGACAATTCATAATTGACAATTTACAGTTATGGCAAACCGCCTGAAGGAGAATATCAACAGCCGGTATTTCGAAGCAGCCAACGCGCTGAAGTCGAAACGGTCGCGACGCAGGATTGTTGCCTACGTCGAGAGCTACGATGATATCTACTTCTGGCGGACGGTCCTCAGTGAGTTCGAGGACGACACCCGATACTTCGAGGTGATGCTGCCCTCGAAAGCGAACCTCACACGGGGCAAGAAGTCGGTGCTGATGAATTTTATCGAGGAACGAGGAAGGAGGAACGAGGAGTGGGAAGACGAAGTCCTGGGACGCGACATGATTGCCTGTGTCGATGCCGACTACGACTACCTGCTGCAGAGGGCCACCTACCAGTCGCGCCGCGTGCTAGACAGCCCGTACGTCTTCCACACCTACGTCTACGCCATCGAGAACTACCAGTGCTATGCGCCGTCGCTGCACAACGTCTGCGTGGCGGTGACGCTCAACGACCACCGCATCTTTGACTTCCGACAGTACTTCGCAGACTTCAGCGAAGCCATCTTCCCCCTGTTCGTATGGTCAGTCATGCTCTACCGCAACGGCCAGTACCCGAAGTTCACCATCACCGACCTGAACCGCATTGCCGACCCCGGGGGCTTCAACGTACAGGTGCCGGCGCCGTCGATACAGAACGTACGCCGCAAGGTGGGCACGAAGATTCACGAGCTACAACGGCAGTTCCCCGACGCCAAGGACGAGTATCTCCGCACGAAGGACGACATCAAGGCGCTGGGCATCACACCGCAGACCACCTATCTCTACATACAGGGGCACCACCTCTTCGACACCGTCGTGTCGCCCATCCTGACGAAGGTGTGCAACCTGCTGCGACAGGAGCGTCAGCAGGAGATCTACCACGCCACTGCCCACCGCACGCAGAAGCGCAACGAGATGTCGTGCTACGAGAACTCGCTGCAGGACGTGAAGGTCATGCTCAAGAAGAACAACGGCTACATGATGAGCGAGCCGTTCCGCCGTTTGCAGAACGACATCCGTAGCTATCTGGACAAAAACACGCCAGAAAAGAAAACCGAAGAAAGAAGCAGGACGGAGGCTTAGACGTAAGTCTCCAGGAATTTGATGGTCCCCTCTATCTTGATGTTCTTGACCGATGCCGGCACAAGGATGGTCTCACCCTCGCGGAAGGTCATCCGGCGCCCGCTGTCGTCGGCCACCTCGGCAGAGCCCTGCAAGCCGGTGAGGATGACGAAGGAGTCGAGGTCGGAGTAGTCGATGGTCATCGGGTCGTCAAGGTCGTAGACGGCCGTAGAGAGGTATGGGGAGATATCGTCGGCAGCCCCACCGGTATGGCGTATTTCCGCCACAAGACAACCCGTGCCCAATACAGGGCGCTGGATATAGCAGAGGCTACCACTGCCAGGAGCAATATTCTGCGGGTTGTAATTATGGAAGAACTTGACATCTAAGGGCAGTCTGTTGCCAAAGCGGTGATAATTGTCGTGACCTAACAGTTGCTCCTTCTGCTGACGCACAAGCTGGGAAAGTTCCTGACGGGACAAGGATGACAAATGATACAGCATACTAATTTTCCTTCCAGAACGAACGGGTGAAGAGTACCAGCACGGTCATAATCTCAAGACGGCCCATCAGCATCAGCAGACAGAGCAACCACTTCACATAGTCAGGCAGCAACGACCAGGAGATGACAGGCCCCACGTGGTTAGAAAGGCTCGGACCTACATTACTGACACTGCTCAGGGCTATGACCACAGCATTGGTATTGTCGACACCTGAGATAATCATCAGCGCAGCAGTAAAGAGCATCATAAGAATGGTCAGCGTGAAGAACGCCAGCAGCGACACCAGTTTCGACTGGGCGATGCTCTGGCCGTTGACCTTCACGGGCAGCACGGCACTGGGATGCAGAATCTGCCGGAAATTGTTGCGCAGCACCTTCAGCATCATCACGCTGCGGACACACTTGAAGCCGCCGCTGGTACTACCGGCACAGGCACCGAGATACATCAGCATGCCCAGGATAAACCACGTCACGTGCGGCCACTGCCCTACCTCGTCATTGAACATTCCCGTCGTCGTCATGAACGACACCACCTGGAACAGCGCATTACGGAAGGCACGTTCGAGGTCGTAGTCCATACGTGTGAAGAGCAGGGAGGCCACCCACAGCGTGGCGGCAACGACGACGAAGATGTAGAGCTTGAACTCGGAATTCTTCAACAGTGCCGAGAAGCGCATCTTCACCAGCACCATATATAATAAGGTGAAGTTGATGCCCGAGAGGAACTGGAACAGGATGCTCACGTAGTCGATGCTCGCCGACTGGAAGAAGGCGAGGCTCTCATTATGGATGGAGAAGCCGCCGGTGGCCGTCGTCGTCATCGAGTAGTTGGTGGCCGAGAACCAGTCCATGCCAGCCAGCCAGAACGACAAGGCGCAGGCCAGCGTCAGCAGGAGATAGATAGACCAAATCCACTTGGCGTTCGTCGTCAGGCGGGGGTGCATCTTCGCACGGATGGGGCCCGTAGCCTCAGCGGCGAACACCCTGACGCTACCACCCACCAGCGAGGGCAAGATGGCGATGGTGAAGAAGACGATTCCCAAACCGCCTATCCACTGCATCAGCGACCGCCAGAAGAGGATGCCATGCGGCAGCCGTTCCACATCGTCGATGATGCTGGCACCGGTCGTGGTGAAACCCGACATCGTCTCGAAAAACGCATCGGTGAGGCTGGTGATGCTGCCATGGATGAGGAACGGGAACATTCCGAAAAGCGAGAAAACCACCCACGCCGCAGTCACCACAACATAGGCATCGCGACGGCTCAGGGAGTTCTCAGCCTTACGTCCCAGCGAGAGGAAAACGAAACCGCAGCACGCCGTCAGCAACAACGACAGCAGGAAAGCCAGCACATCGTCCTCGCCAGCCCACAGTGCCACACCGAGACACCAGGTCATGAAGAAGGCCTCGATGAAGAGCAGTGAGCCCAGGATTTTCCAGATGATGCGGAAGTTGACCATTGTTCTACGGGAAGTTATGGGAGTTTAGAAGAGGGTGGACTTCTTGAAGAATTTTTCGATGCTCTTGAGCTTCTGCTCGTGACAGAACACCATGACGGTGTCGCCAGCCTGTATCTGGGAGTTACCGTTGACGAGCATACCCACGCCGTCGCGCACCATGCCACCGATGGTGACGCCGAACGGCAACCCGAGGTCTTTCACGACATGGCGGGTGACACGCGAGCCTTCGGCGGCGACAAACTCCACGACGTCGGCATCGACGAGCATCAGCGAACGGAGGTTATGGACGTCGGCATTGAGCATCATCTGGAAGATGCGGCTCGCGGCGATGGTCTTCTTGTTGATGATGGTACCGATGTCGAGGCTCTCGGCCATCGACACGTAGTCGAGGTTCTCGACCATCGCGATGGTCTTGCGGACACCCATCTTCTTCGCCGACAGACAGGCCAGGATGTTGGTCTCGGCATTATCCGTCAGCGCCACGAAGGCCTGGGTATTGCGGATGCCCTCCTCCTGCAGCAGCGCCATGTCGCGACCGTCGCCGTGGATGACCATGGCAGGATTGTCCTCGAGCAGCTGGTTCAGACGCTCACAGCGGGCGGCATCGATCTCGACAATCTTCACATGCATATAGTCGGGCGTCGTCAGGGCGGCACGGACGGCCGACTTGCCGCCACCCATGATGATGACGTTCTGCACGTCGGTATAGTGCTCCTTACCCACAATCTTACGGATGTAGGGGATATAGTCCTTCGTCGTCATGAAGTAGGCCAGGTCGTTCACCTGCAGCACGTCAAGGCCACCGGGGATGATGGTCTCGTCGCCACGCTTGATGGCTACCACATGGTACGGGTCGTCGGGGCCGCAGAGATCCTTCAGCGGCTGGTTCAGAATCTCAGCCTGCTGACGCATCTTGATGCCCAGCAGCACCAGGGCACCGTCGTGGACATCCCAGCGCTGACGGACCCACGACATCTTCAGGCCGTTGACGATGTCGATGGCGGCCAGCACCTCAGGATAGACCAGGGCGTCGACGCCAAGCGTGCGGAACAGGTCCTGGTTCTGCTGCGACAGGTACTCGTAGTTGTCGATGCGCGCCACCGTCTTCTTAGCACCCAGGGCGTGGGCCAGGATGCAGCAGTCGATGTTCACCGACTCCTCGGTGGTGACGCCAACGAAGAGGTCGGCACTCTGCACACCGGCATCCTTCAGCGCCTGGATGCTCGTCGGCGAGGCCTGCAGCGTCATCACGTCGTACTCGGCGACAGCAGCCAGACGGTCGTCACTCTCGTCAATAAGCACACAGTCCTGTCTCTCGCCCGAGAGCAGGCGTGCCAAATGGGTTCCTACGGCACCGGCGCCGGCAATGACTATCTTCATAATGCTTAATGCTTAATGCATAATGCTTAATGCGTATCTCTTATCTATTATCTCTTATGGCCCTGCTGATACTCTCCTTGTCCAGTCCCACAAGCTGCTGCAGCTCCGCCACAGTGCCGTGCTCCACGAACTGGTCAGTAGGCAGGCCCAGTCGGACGACCTCAGGACGATAGCCGTGGTCGTTCATCCACTCCACGACCGCCGAGCCCAGACCGCCGTCGCGCACACCGTTCTCGACGGTGACGATACGGCTGAACTTACGGCCCACCTCGTCGAGGATCGTCTCGTCCAGCGGCTTCAGGAAGCGCATATCGTAATGGGCAACGGAGCGGTCGTTGATTTCGTCAACGGCATCCACCACATCGTTGCCAATAGGCCCTATGCTCAGCACGGCGACATCGCTGCCGTCGCGCAGCTTGCGGCCAGTGCCCACCGGCACCTCCTCCAGCGGACAGCGCCAGTCCTTCAGCACACCGCCGCCACGAGGGTAGCGGATGACGAACGGGCCCTTCCCCGGCAGCTGCGCCGTATACATCAGGCGGCGCAACTCGTGCTCGTCCATCGGCGAGCAGATGGTCAGGTGAGGTATCGGCCGCAGGGCTGCCAGGTCGAAGGCGCCATGGTGCGTCGCCCCGTCCTCGCCCACCAGTCCGGCACGGTCCAGACAGAGCACCACCGGCAGACTGAGCATCGCCACGTCGTGGATGATATTGTCGTAGGCACGTTGCGCAAAGGCAGAGTAGATGTTACAGAAAGGCTGCAGACCGTCCTTCGCCATACCGGCTGAGAACGTCACCGCATGGCCCTCGGCAATGCCCACGTCGAAAACGCGACAAGGCATCGCCTCCATCATGATGTTCATCGAACAGCCCGTAGGCATGGCGGGCGTCACACCGACAATGCGGGGGTTCTGCTCGGCCAGCTCCAAGAGGGTATGGCCGAAGACGTCCTGGTATTTCTGCGGTTTCGACGGGTCGCGGTCGACGATGCGCTCGCCCGTCTCCGGGTCGAACTTCCCCGGGGCGTGCCACGTCGTGACGTCCTTCTCGGCCGGAGCAAAGCCGTGGCCCTTCTTAGTGTGGAGGTGCAGCAGCTTCGGCCCCTCCATGTCCTTCAGCTGACTCAGGATGCGCACCAGCTCCTTCACATTGTGACCGTCGAACGGTCCGAAGTAGCGGATGTTCATGCCGTCGAAAATGTTCTGCTGGTGGGCAATGGCACTCTTGACAGCGTTCGACAGGCGCTGGAGTCCGTTCTGACGGGCATCGTTCAGTATTCCCTTGCTGTGCAGCCAGCGGTTCATCTTGAACTTGATCCTATTATACGTCTTGTTGGTGTTCAGGTTCAGCAGGTACTGGCGCATACCGCCCACGGCACGGTCTATCGACATATCGTTGTCGTTCAGGATAATCAGCAAGTCGTTGGGGCTTGACGACACATTGTTCAAACCCTCGAAGGCCAGACCGCCGGACATCGCGCCATCGCCAATGACGGCCACCACATGACGTCCTCCCTTGTCGGTCTTCTTGGCAGCAATAGCCATACCCAGCGCCGCCGAGATGCTGTTCGACGCATGACCGCAGACAAACGAGTCGTACGGACTCTCCAACGGTGAGGGGAAGGGGCGAAGACCGCCCAGCTTGCGGTTCGTGGAGAACTGTTCACGACGGCCGGTAAGAATCTTATGGCCATAAGCCTGATGTCCCACGTCCCAGACTATACGGTCCTCGGGCGTGTTGAACACATAGTGGAGTGCCGTCGTCAGTTCCACCACCCCAAGGCTGGACGCCAGGTGTCCCGGGTTCACCGACAGCTCGTTGATGATGTCGCGCCGCAGCTCCTCGCACAGCTGTGGCAGCTCGTCCACCGACAGCCTGCGCAAATCGTCAGGATATGTAATGCTACTGAGCAGCTCTAATTCTTTCCGTTCCACGAAATTATTATTTACTACCTGTTTTTCGCATATTTGGGTGCAAAGGTACGAAAAAATCTCCATTCCCACTCTTATTTTTCATTTATTTTCGTACCTTTGCAACACAAACGCCAGAAAGGCACCAATAACTTACACACCTATGAAAAAAAACTTACCGATATTATTCACCGTTTTCTGTTCACTATTCGTTAGCAGCGCACTGGCGCAAACAGAGATTCGCCGCAATCAGGTCGGCTACGCTCCCCAGCAGGAGAAGGTCATCGTCGTCGAGGGCATGAACCCCACGGGCAAGATTCGTGTGACAACCCCTAACGGCAAGACCCTGAAGCCAAAGGCGAAGGTTCGCAAGGCCGTCTCGCCATTCTCGGGCAAGACACGCTATGTGGTTGACCTGAACAACCTTACTGCCACAGGCGACTATCGTGTCAGCATAGGCCAACAGTCGTGCCGTCTCACCGTGGCAGAGCAGCCTTACCATGACATCGCCATCTCAGCCCTTCGGTTGTTCTACCTCATCCGTTCGGGCGTGGCCATCACAATGGGCGGTGACTACGACCGTCCGCTAGGGCACCCCGACACCCATGTGCTTATCCACAACTCGGCCGCCTCGCCATTGCGCCCGGCAGGCACGGTCATCAGTTCGCCCTTTGGCTGGTACGACGCTGGCGACTACAACAAGTATGTCGTCAACTCCGCCTTCAGCATCGGACTGATGTTCGCCGTCTACGAGCAGTTCCCCGAATACTTTGCCCGTCTCAATACCGCCATCCCCGAGAGCGGCAACAAGACGCCCGACCTGCTCGACGAGATGATGTTCAACCTCCGTTGGTTCCTCACCATGCAAGACCCCTACGACGGAGGCGTCTACCACAAGCTGACTACCCCCAACTTCGAGGGATTCATCTTGCCGACGGACTGCAAGCAGACACGCTATGTCGTCCAGAAGACCGTCACCGCCACACTCGACTTCGCCGCCGTTATGGCCGATGCCGCCCGTCTTCTGGAACCGTTCCAGGAAGACTATCCCGGCTTCTCGGCACAGGCAGCAGCCATGGCTGAGCGCGCCTACCAGTGGGCTAAGGCCAACCCCACGGCGTTCTACCGTCAGGAACGGCTGAAAGAGCCTGCCGTCACCACTGGCGGCTACGGCGACGGCAGTGCCCGCGATGAGTTCTTCTGGGCCGCAACGGCACTCTACCGGCTGACGGGCAAGCAACAGTATCTCGACGACGCCCGCCAGCATCAGCCCGACCGCTTCACCACCCCCGCATGGGGCAACGTCGCCTCGCTGGGAGCCATGGAGTGGCTGGCAGCCTCCTCTCCCAGCGTTTCAACGCCGGGTCCCACCGCCTTGCATGAAGCGATGCTCCAACAGCTCATTGACTACTGCGACAAGGCCATCGAGGGTGTCGAGACGTCAAGTTTCCAGTCGCCCTATGGCAACAAAGCCACAGACTTCGGATGGGGCTGTCTCTCTGAGGGTTGCTGTTCCCAGGCCATGCTCATGCTCTTTGCCGACAAGATGCTGGGCACGGAGAAGTACCGACGCTACGCCCTTCAGAATGCAGACTACCTGCTGGGCCGCAATGCCACGGGCTACTGTTACGTCACGGGCTTCGGCGACAAGAGTCCCATGCACCCGCATCACCGCATCTCCGAGGCCGACAGCGTTGAGAAGCCCTTCCCGGGTATGCTCGTCGGTGGACCGAACCCCGGACAGCAGGACAAGAAAGATATGCCCATGCCCTACGCCTCCAGCTACCCCGACGAGTCGTATATGGACGTCATGGAGTCGTATGCCTCCAACGAGATCGCCATCAACTGGAACGCCTCGCTCGTAGCCTTCCTCTGCTGGCTCGACGCCCTCCAATAGACCTTTCTCATCCCTCAACAGTGTTGAGTGATTTACGCAACGCTTTGCGATGTGTTTTTGAACAATTCTGTTGGACTGTTGCTATAAAAGTTGTAACTTTGCAATGAAAGAAGTCCAACACAAGAGATTATATAACAACACATTTTGAATTGAGGAGCCACCTGCCTGCGAAGGCGGGTGGTTTTATTTCAGGGAAAGCAACCCGTTGCGCAACAATTCCACAATCTGTTGCGTTGATATATCAGCAAAAAGAAGTACCTTTGTCGTGGAAATAACGAAGACATGAAACGAATCTCGCAAAGAGACATTGCCCGACAGTTGGGCATCAACGTCAGTACGGTGTCAAGAGCTCTCAGAGGACTCGATGGCGTAAGCCCTGAACTGAGGCAAAAGATTGAGCAGTTAGCCGAGACAAACGGCTACCGCCCCAACCCCTTTGCCGTCAGCCTGCGTTACGACACCACACGAACCATCGGCATCGTCGTGCCCGACGTCTCCTTCAACCAATATGCCCACATTGTGAAGAGCATCGAGGCCGAGGCACGTAAGGCTGGCTATATGTGCATTATCACCGACTCCGACGACAGTTACGAGAAAGAGGCCGACTGTCTTGAACTGTTGGTGAATATGCACGTGGAGGGCATCATCATCTGTCCGGCACAGGACACTACCGATTTCTCGCAACTCCTGAGGCTGCGCCAGACCAACATACCTATCGTGCTCTTCGACCGCGCTCCCGACATCGGCATCTCATCCGTCATCATCAACGATGCCGCCTCAGCACGTCAAGCCACAAACACACTCATCGACGGTGGCGCCCGGCGCATCGCCTTCCTCGGCGGTCCAAACGTGATGAAGCAGAACACTGACCGAAAACATGGGTATTTAGAAGCACTACGCGAAAGCGGAATCACCATACAGACTGAACTGGTGAAATGTCACCACATCAGCTTCAACACCGGCCTCAGCGACACGCTCGAGCTCCTGAGTCTGCCCGAGCCGCCCGACGCCATCCTTGCCACCCATGGTCTGCTGGGCATATCTGCATTGCAGGCCATCACCAGCCGTGGACTGCGCATCCCCGACGACGTGGCCCTCATCGCCTATATGAGCGACTGGGTGTCGGAGATGTCTCACCCTCGTATCTCGTTTGTCAAACAGAACCTTCGTGAGATAGGCTGTAAGGCCCTCCGTCTCCTACTCGACCAGATGAACGGTGACGACAGCGTACAGCACATAGTGGTCAACGCGCGGGTGGAATTGCGTGACAGTACAAAGAAACTCTAGAATAAATTAATAAACGAATAACCACACAAGAAGAGCTAATCAACGATGTTAAGACGATTTGCCATCATGCTGGTCATGTTAGGGCTGGCAATAGTAAGTACCCAAGCACAGACGGAAGGAGAAGAAGACCGCGGCCTGACAATCAGCGGCCGCGTACAGGACCAAGAGTTTAAGGAACCGGTCATTCAGGCTACCGTGCAGCTGTTCCGTGCCAACGACAGTACGTTCGTAGGCGGCACGGTGACCGACCGTCACGGCAACTTCTCGGTGGAAGCGCCGTCCAACGGCATCTATCGCCTGAGGATCTCATCGGTGGGTCTGCAGACCATCGAGCGCGAGGTCACTCTGCGCCGTAACCAGAGTCAGGATCTGGGCAACCTCCTCATGTCGTCCGAGGCGGTGATGCTCCGCGAGACCGTGGTAACGGGCCGTGCAGCACAGGTTGTCGTGCGCAAGGACACCCTCGTTTACAACCCTGACGCCTACCGCACCCCTGAGGGATCTCCCATCGAGGAGCTCATCAAGCGTATGCCCGGTGCGGAGGTCGATGAGGATGGTAACATCACCATCAACGGCAAAGTAGTACAGAAAATCCTGCTCGACGGCAAGGAGTTCATGCTCGGCGACGTGGAGACGGCGTTGAAGAACCTGCCTGTGAGCATCATCCAGAGTGTGAAGTTCTACGACCAACAGAGCGACCAGGCCCGTATCACCGGCATCGAGGACGGCAATAAGGAGACGGTCCTCGACTTCACCATCAAGAAGGGCATGAACCGCGGCTATATGACCAACCTCGACCTGGCGGGTGGTACGCATCACCGCTATGCCTCGCGTGGTATGGGTAGCAGCTTCACCGACAAGACGCGCTTCGTGCTGATGGGCAACTTCAACAACAAGGAGGAGAACGCCGGCTGGTGGAACCGCCGCGGACTGAACTCGCGCAAGATGCTCGGCACGAACCTGAACTACGACGACGGCGAGAAGCTGAAGGCCGACTTCTCCGTGCGCTGGAACCACCGTGGTGGCGACAATGAAAACGAGAACGCCAGCGAGAACTTCTACTCCGAGACCAACCGCACCTTCTCGAACAGTTTCTCCAAGCAGCTCTCACGCAGCAACAACTGGAACGGTAACCTGCGACTGGAGTGGAGGCCCGACACGCTGACGAACATCCTGCTGCGTGCCAATGGCAGCACGGGCACCAACGACGGTACATCGACCTCCGCCTCAGCAACCTTCGACGACGACCCATATCTCTACGCCGACAATCCTCTGGACGTTGTCCACGATCCGGCGTCACCCCTCTACCCCTATCTCGTCAACCACAACCACGGCGCCAGCCTCAGCTACGGCGAGAACAAGAACGCCTGGGCCATGCTCCAGTTCTACCGCCGCCTGAACCCACGGGGCCGCAATGTCACCCTGCGTGTGGAGGGCAACTTCGGCGACAGCGAGAACCAGAGTGTCTCGAACAACGAGGTCTATCTGCACCGTGTGAAGAATCAGGCCGGGCAGGACTCCACCTACTACACCTCACGCTACAACTCCACGCCCTCGGACAACAGCGGCTATGTCCTCTCGGCACTCTACAGCGAGCCACTCTGGAAGGGCGCCCACCTACAGGCCAACTACGAGATGCGCTACTCGCAGAACAAGAGCGACCGCAAGACCTACGACTTCAGCCACCTGCCCGAGAATCCCTTCACCGACATCACACCCGTCTACCGCGAGTGGGACCCGTGGATTGGGAAGTTTTCAATGGACAATGGACAATGGATAATGGATAATTTCCTCGACAAGAACCTCAGCCGATTCTCCGAGTACAAGAACTACACCCATAATATCCGTCTGACACTGCGCCACTACCAGGAGGAGTACGACTACAACGTGGGTATCCTCGTGCAGCCCCAGCACTCGAACTTCATCCAGGACTACCGCGGCATCTACGTCGACACCGTCCGTAACGTCACCAACCTCACACCGACCATCGACTTCCACTACAAGTTCAGCGACCAGCACGACATCTGGCTGCACTACCGTGGTGACACCCGCCAGCCCGACATCACACAGCTGCTCGACATCCGCGATGACTCGAACCCCCTCTACATCACCTCGGGTAACCCTGGCCTGAAGCCGCAGTTCACCAACTCGCTGAACGTCTACTACAAAAACTACATCACCCGCTACAAGCGCTCCATCGTGCTCTACGGCAACTACCGCCATATCCGCAACAGCATCTCGAACCTCGTGCGCTACAATGCCATGACCGGCGGCAGCGAGTCACGTCCAGAGAACATCAACGGCAACTGGAACGCCGACGGTGGCTTTAACTTCAACACCGCCATCGACTCCGCTGCTCACTGGAACATCGGTGCCGACACGCGTCTGCGCTATAACAACTATGTCAGCTATGTGGCTCAGGCACAGGCCGACGCCCAGAAGAACACGACGCGTACCACGAACGTCAACGAGCGTCTGAACATGAGCTACCGCAACGACTGGCTCGAGGTGACCCTCGACGGCAACGTGAACTACCAGCACTCACGCAACGAACTGCAGCCCAGTGCCGACCTCGACACATGGCGCTTCAGCTACGGCGGTCAGGTGATGGTGCGCATACCCGGCGGGCTGGAGGTGTCGACAAACCTCCACGAGAACTCACGCCGCGGCTACAACGACCCGTCGAGCAACACCAACGAACTGATATGGAACGGACAGATATCGAAGACCTTCCTCAAGTCGAAAGCACTCATCGTAGCCCTGAACTTCTACGACCTACTGGGGCAGCAGTCGAACTACGAGCGGTGGGTCAATGCCAACGGCCGCAGCGATACACGCTACAACAGCATCAACTCGTACGCCATGCTCCACGTACGCTACCGCCTGAATATGTTCGGGGGAAAGGTGGACACCGAAGGCCGTTACGACAAGAAGTGGGGCAACCGCGACCGCCGCTGACTACATCGGTTCGACATGCACGACGACGTGCGTCTCACGACCATAATGAAGCCTCAGGAGTGCCTCTACTTCTGAGGCTTTGTCGTGGGCCTCGCGCAGGGTGATGTCGGGGTCCATGAGGACGTGCAGCTCGATGGCATAGTGGTTGCCCAGACGGCGCGTGCGCAGGTCGTGGGGCATGGTGACGCCGTCGACGGAGTCCGCCAGGTGCAGGATCTCCTCCTCAACCTCGTCGGGCAGCGACTGCTCCATGAGGTCGCCGATGCCGCGCCGCAGCAGTTCGATGCTCACCTTGACGATGAACAATCCAACGACGACCGAGGCCACGGGGTCAAGCACCGTCCAGCGCTGTCCCAGCACGATGGCGCCGCCGATGCCGACGGCCGTGCCTATGGACGAGAGGGCGTCGCTGCGGTGGTGCCACGCGTTGGCCTCGACGGCCTGTGACTCAAGCTGACGGGCCTTCACCATCGAGTAACGGTAGACGCCCTCCTTCAGCGCCACCGACAGCAGGGCGGCCCACAGCGCCAGTGTGCCCGGGGCCGCCAGCTGCGCGCCGCCAGCCCACGCGGCAATCTTCACCACGCCGCTGTAGAGGATGCCCAGGGCCACCACGAGCAGGGCTACGCCGATGACGGTCATCGCCAGCGTCTCGTACTTCGCATGGCCGTAGTCGTGCGACTTGTCCTTGGGTTTGCCACTGATGTGGACAAAGGCGATGACGACGACGTCGGTGACGAAGTCGCTGAGCGAGTGGACGGCATCGGCCACCATCGCGGCACTATGGCCAAGGATGCCCGCCACAAACTTGAAGACGAGCAGCACCACGTTCACCGCGCCGCCCACCAGCGTTACCTTGTATATCTCGCGTTGTCTGTCCATATCGGCTGCAAAGATACTACTTCTACACGTAACGGCAAAGAAAAAGGGGGCGAATTATTTCGCCCCCGCAATGACTTTGCTCATCTCCGTCATGTTTTTCTCGATGAGATTGTTCAGCACTTTCTGTGTTTTCTGTGCGCCCTTCGGCAGCATACCAAACTCCTTCAGAATCTCCGAAAAGCCTTGATTCTGCTCAGTGTAGAATTTCAGTATTTCCTTGTAGATATCGCCTATCATTCCCATCTTCTTGCCTTGCTCTGCAGGGGGGGCTTCGATGCCTTTCAGCATCTTGACGAAGTCCTGCCACTTCACGTCCAGCGACTTGTTCTGCTTGGCAATCTGCTCGAAGATTCTGTCTGTGCCCGAAATGTTCTTGGCATCAAAGAAGGGCTTCATCGACTGGTAGGTGGCCTTGATGGCATCCATCTGTGCCTTGATGGCCATCGCCTTACCCTCAACCTGCATCTTCACCATAGGAGACGGCTCCCATTTGGACGACTGACGGGGCTGGGGCGTAGCGAACTCGCTGACGACTGGAGGCTCTGCTACGAATTCATCGATGACGGCTACGGTGTCGACTGCCACCTCGTCTTCAACAACGACGACATCGTCTTCGACGACTTCACCCGCATGATTGCCAGCCTCGTCAACAACTTCGCCCACCACATTGTCAATCTTCTTCTTGCTGTCCGACGACTCGAATGCCTTGCCGAAATTGCTGGGGCGTGGCGAGGTAATCATGTAGATGGTGCCCTTCACCTTATTGTCCGGCGCAGCTTGCCACACGATGGCGTAGGCATCGCGCAATGACGGGTTCTCAGGGTTTTTGCAGGCCATGAACCACATTTCCTGTTCCGGCTTGGTGCGAATGGCATAATGGTTAATCACGTTGGGCACGTTGGTGTGTACGGCCAGCGTGAAGTTCTGACTGTTCTGTCCAGGCGTGATGTGCTTGATCTGATAAGATTTCGGCTCGTCCTTCATAAAGTCGTCGCCAATCATTTCAATGTATGGCTCGTTTTTCCGGCAGGTAAAGGTTACGATGCGCTCTCTCGACTCAATGATGCCTGTGTTGGGATTCTTCTCGACGGAGTAAGTCTGCCCTGCCTTCTGGCCATACAGGTCGATGAGGAATTCAAAAGCCTTGATGACATTCTCGGGCTTGTTCTTCTGCTGGGCGTTAGCTGTCGTAAATGCGCTGCTAACGATGAGCAGCATGATGAATAGCTGTTTCATAATGGTTATAGTTTTTGTTTCTACAGTTCTCAAATTCGTTTAATTCGTGAAATTCGTGGTTTGTATTTATTTCTGTGCTGTTTGTTCTTGATTATATTTGGCAATCTCGAGTTCCAGTTCCACCCACTTCAGATAGGCTTCGTTGGCTTGTCGCTTCATGAGGGCAATCTCCTCAGGCGTGTACTTGTAGTTCTCGGGGCGCGTAATGGGGATGTCTGCCTCTGTCAGCGTCTCAGGATCATGGGGACGGTTCTCCTGATACGTCTCGCGATGCGAAGGATCTGGAGGACTGTCCCCGTGATCCGCCTGCGATAGGTTCTCCGCTTGTGCTATCAGATGCTCCGCCACAACCGTCTTATGCTTCAGCTTCTTGGGCTGCGCAGGGATTTGGTGCGGTTGTGAATCACGGGGACAGGCCCTCTGATCCATCGCTTCGCTCGTATCATGGGGACAGTCCCCATGATTCACCTGCTGCGTCTTCTTCTCGACCTTCTTGGCAACCACTGGGCTACCCTGCGGCACCTGTTTCTCAGGCATCATCGTCAGACCAACACCTATTAATATTAACAGGCTGGCGGCAGCTGCTACCCAGGGCCATAGCCTCCGAGTCTTGGCGATGGGCTTCTGCTGCTCCACCCGCTTCATCAGCCTTGCATTCAGGTCTGCCGGCATCTGCGGCAGTTCCTGCTCTTCCATTCGGATGGCGTCGCGCAGGGCGACGTCCTGCTGGCGTAGTTTATTGAGTATGTCCTCCTTCATGCTTGTAACATTTTGATGATTCTACACAGTTTCTTTCTCGTTCGGCAGAGGCGCGAGGCCACTGTGGTGGGTATCGACTCCGTGACGTAAGCTATCTCCTTGAGGCTCATCTCCTCGTAGTAGAACATCGTCATCAGGGTCCGCTCCTCGGGTGGCAGGTGCTGCAGCGCTGCGCGTATCAGCTGTACCGTCTCCTGACTGGCGTGTCCCAGCGTCTCGTCCACCTCCGCGTCTGTCAGCGTCTCGATGCCCCGGTCATAGTCGTCGAAGTAGACCGTCGGCGCGCTCTTACGGCGGAGGAAGCTGATGGCCTCGTTGTAGGCGATGCGGATGACCCACGTGCGGAGCGACGACCTGTCGCCGTCGAACTGACCGATATGACTGAACACCTTCACGAACACATCCTGATACACCTCCTCAGCATTCTCCGTCTGGCTGACGATCCGCACCACCTGTGCGAAGACATCGCGGCCGTAGCGGTCGAGCATCTCTTGCTGGGCTTGGGGACTCTGCTTGCGCAGTCCCTCAATCAGGTTTGTTTCGGTTTCGGTCATTGATCAATTTTGTCAGTCTTCTATCGTTATATACGCAGGAAAGAAAGGGAACATTGCAACGTTACATACAAAACAAACAAAAATCTTCAAAAATCTAAACGAAATGGCTATCAATGGGCTTATTTTTGTCTGATTTTTGAAGATTTTTGTTTGAATTTATCCTATTCTCTGTACTCGCTACTTTCCTTTTTTACATTCTTACATTTTTTAATTTTTACATTCTTCAATCCTTCATCTGCTCCAGCAGTCGTGCGAGCTCTTCGAGGTGGCGAGGATCAACGTTGAGATCCAGCAGATCGCCGTTGCGGTTGAATAGTTTGTAGGTAGGCCAGGAGTGGACGTTGAGGTGGCGCTCGATGGCCGCCTGCTGTTCCGCGGGCAGGTTGTAGTGAGCCACGTTCGGACCGCTGACGTTGTACTCCTTGATGACGTTCTCCCACGCCGCCTGCGGACTGCTATTGGCCAGATAGAGGTACTGGATGTCGTAGTCCGCAAGACGGGCATACTCCTCGGTAGAGTGGCTGAGGGCCTCCTTGCAGGGGCCGCACCAAGTGCCCCAGATGTCGAGCAGCACGAACTTGCCTTTGTAGGGTTCGACGAGTTTCTTCAGCAGCGCCTCACCCTCAGAGATATTGGCGAGGTCGTCCGACGACTTCAGCACCAGCTTGTCGAACTCGCGGTTCTCGATGGCCAGGTAGTAGTCGTTCTGCTTCTCAATCATCGCCATGGAGACAGGATTGCTGATCATGCCCTTAATGGTGTCCATGACGCTGGGCAGCAGCGAGGTGCGCTCGTGGTCTATATGACTGAGGGCCTGCCGACCAAGCCAGAGGTCCTTGATAAACGGATCGGCATGGAGTGAGTCGAGTGTCAGGGCGTGTTGTTTCAGGGTGTTCACGAGCAGTCCGCCATTGATGATCTTCGAGGCTCTCGCCGTCTGGATGATCTTATCCACCTCCTTGATCAAGTCGGCATTCAGCGAGTCGAGTTCATGGGATTTGCGAATCTTTGCCTCGACGGTGGGCTCTGCTTCGATGATGGCCGTTGCCTCGTCTATCATTTTAGCCCAACGCGTGAGTAGTGCCAGCTGCTCGTCGTTGGAGGCGAAATCCTTATAGTGGTCACGTAGATTGTAAGAGAACGCGGCGTTACGTGCCCGTGCTGCATCGTCCAGATAATCGTTCAGGAATCCGCCGAGGTCACGGTGCAGCGTATAGGGCTTTTCCATCTTCGTCCAGAACGTGTCGTAGGCATAGCGGCGGGCATGATCAGAGAACTGCATACCTTGAGCGCTGAAGCGTGCCTGTCCGAAGGCACGTGCCTGCTGCATCAGCGTGTTGCCTTTCCGGTAAACGTTGAAGCGGGTGGAGAGTGTAGGATGCTGCTCACAGAGGGCGTCGATGTGGACGTATTGTGCCTTGATGAGACTATCGACGGAGGCAATGTAGGGTTCAAAGAGCTCCTCACCTCCCTTGCCGGCAGTCTCCAGCCCATCATACATATTGATGGTCTGCCAGTCGAGCGGATATTTGAAGAGTTCGTTCTGCAGACGGCAGTCGTTGCCCATGAAGTAGCGGCGACCCTCCTTGAAGTCGTAGAGCATGAAGTAGGTCTTACCCGGCTCGAACAACGTGCGGACAAAGCAACGGCGCCAGTCGATGAAGAACTCCGTACTGTTCAGCACGGGAATTTTTGCTATGAAGCGTCCCTGCTCGTCCAAATTGGCACTGACGGACTGATGCTCGTCCGTATAGAGGTCTTGGTAACCGAAATCGAAAGTCTTCAGCTGCTTGAATTGCTCCGGCATATCCTTAATCCAGCCCACGACGGTAACGCTATCCTCCTTGTAGCCGGTATCCACAAAGCCTGTGCGCAGGTCCTTCGTGGGATAGTCGGGTAGGAAACGACTGGTAATCATCGAATAGACAGCCTTATCGCTGCCAATCTGTATCGGGCGCTGGCCTTTCTTGTCCTTGCCGATGACGACTTTCAGCTCGTCGCTGCCATTCGTCATGACGATGGTGCCCTCGCCCGTCTTGGGGTTCATATCACCCTGCTTGTAATCCCAGAACTTACAGTCGTAGACGGCAAAGTCGTCGAAGAAGGCAATCTTCCAATCGCCCTTTTCGTCACGCCAGTAGGAAGGGATGATTTGTTTCCAGCGCTCCTCAACGGGTTTGATACCCTTAATCTGGAAAGCACCCTGTCCGTCGCCCTCGATGAAGTCGAACGACTTCGTGCCCTTGGGCAATGGCGGGAAGTGGAAGGCCATGTCGAGTTTGCCGTCCTTGCCCGTCTGGGTGTGCTTGTTCAGCTCGATGCCGTCGGCCGAGACCAGGGTGTAGCGCTGATTGCCCACCTTCAGATAGGTGTCGCCAGCAAACTGGAACCAGTAATTGTCGCGCTCAGAGCCTGGACGCTGTCGGGCCGTGATATACACGACGGTCTCTGCCGCCTTCAGTTCCACCTTCGTCACGTCGAGGGCCAGGTTGAAGTAGCCGTCGCCGTTACATGTTCCATACTCAATGGTGGGGTTCTCCCACACAATCGTTTTCTCTTTCGCCTGCCCCGCCATTGCGACGAGGGCGAGCAGAATGGTCATAATGGTTGATTTCATATAGTTTTAAGTTTCAATTCTTCAATTCTCCAGATTCTTTCTGATTTCTTCAGCCACACCCTTTGTCCAGGCAACGTCATAGCCCGCCTTCACATGGATATAGCCAATCTCGGGAATGTTCGTGGCAATGATGACCTGATACTCATCACGGGCATAGGGCGTACCGCTATTGTTAAAGGTGACATCGGTAATAGCGCTCTTGTCCAAGCGGCGACCTTCCACGACGAGGAAGTTCTTGTAGACCAGTATCACGCCCATCGCCTCGTTGCCACGCGTGGCGTCCAGAAGTATCACGTCCTCCGGCTCGCCGTATTGGGCCGTGAGCTCGTCAACGGTCATGGCCGACGGCTTGACGGTATCGTCGGCTTTCCGTCTGCGATGCTTCTCGTTCATGTATAACGCGAACAGGAAACATCCGATCAGCGGCAGGATGTCATGGTTGTTGTCAGTGAAGTAGGCGTATAGCACTATGAGAGCTACTATTATTACGCTGAGAATAATACTTTGTTTCATAATAGTAATAAATATCTTTTCTTATTTGCTTGCAGCTTCTAACTCCTTACGGATGACGTCGTTGCCAGGGAAACCGATGTTTTTGAAGGTCAGGTTGCCCTTGGTGTCGTAGATGGCGTAGGTGGGGATGCCCTCAGACTCGTACTTGTCGAGGACGTACTGGTACTGCTCCTTCGTCAGGTAGTAGTGGTCGCCGTCGATGTCTTTGAGCATCTCCTGCCAGGTTTTCAGCGGCGACGTGGGCGAGGTGAGGTAGACAAACTGGACGTTCTGTCCTTTCAGTTCTTCCTTCAAGGGCTTCATCGCCTGGTGTCCGGCACGGCAGGGACCGCACCACGTTGCCCAGATGTCGATAAGCACGGCCTTACCCTTATAACGGTCGAGGATGGTCTGCAGGATGTTTTCAGGGGCCACGTCGTCGAACTTCTGGAAGTAGACGCTCTGCTGGCTGGCCAGCTCGTCGGCGATGCGCTTCTGCTCTGCCTGATACTCAAGGAGGACGTTCTTGCAGTCCTCATGTTTCATCACCTCGATATACAGATCCATCAGGTTCTCTTGCCCTGGCTGCATGACGGATTGTATACATCTTAGCTCGTTGTTATAGGTATTCTTCTCTGAGGCTTTCTTGTCGTACATACTCAGTGGCGCATCCCAGAACTCCTGGCTGCATGGCGATGTAGGCTCGTTCAGGTACTTCCAAGTGTAGGCCTCTTCCTCTTCTGAAAGCGGAAGCAGGTCCTTGTTCTTCTCCATCTTCTCAAAGATATTCTCCTGAGACCAGACCACCCTTCCGTCCTCATCCACATAATAATTGCTATATTTCCATGCAAACTGGCGCGACCATTTCACGAAGTTCGACTCTGCCATCATGCACAGCAGGTCCTGAGCCGCTGTGGTGTATTCCGATTTCCTGATAGCGGCCACGCGCTGGTCGAAGATATCCTGCAGGCACTGCAGGCGCTCCTCCTTCGTCTTGCACTCCCTGACCTTCAAGAACACCTTGTCATCATTACCGACGAGATCGATGGCTTCGTCGGATTTTTTCGCATTCACCAGGTCCATGTTGGTCTTGGCCATGTAGCCCTTGAAGGCGAGGAATGGCTTGTTGTCGGTGCAGACCTTCATCAGTATCTCCGTCTCCTGTCCTGGAGCGATGACGATGTTGCCGAAAGCCAGTCCACGCACGCCGACAGTCACCTCGCGCGTCAGCCACAGGGGAACCTCTATCTTCACCGTACCGTCATCGGCAAAGCGGAACGTCTTGTCGAAACGTTCCCTCGAGCCTAACGGAATAAAAGTGCCCACAAAGAAATCCAGATTCATGCCTGGCTTATAGCCCAGCATCTTCACTTTGATGGTGGCGATGCCTTTATTGATCTTGGCAACGGGCAGCGTCTCGTCCTTGGCGTATTTCACGTCCTTCCAGTCGGCAGGAATCTCCACCTTCTTCTTGGTCTTGCTGTCGCAGATGTTCCAGAAACAGAAAGCGCCGTCGAAATCGCCCTCCGAGAAGTCCAGCTCCTTGGTATCGAGGGGTACAGGCTTGAAGTGCAGCGCCAGATTGGCCTTTCCGCTTTCAGGCATCCAGAAGAGGGAGTCGGGCTGTAGGTCGCTCTCCTTCTCGTTGGTCTTAGCGCCGCTTGTGATGACGTACTTCTTGCCGTCGGGCGTCTGCAAGAACGACTCTTTGGCAAAGCGAATCCAGTTGCCGGGCCTGTAGCTGGCCGTAATGTGCAGAACGGTCTCCGTCGACTTCAGCTCTACTTTAGTGATGTCAAACTCGGAGTTGTAGTCTCCCATAAACGCCGATGGGTTCTCCCAAACGACCTGTGCCTGTCCCGTCAGCGCTGTGAGGGCGAAGAGTGTGATAATAATGGTTTTTAGTTTCATGATGGTTTGGTTGCTTAATATTGTATTTTGAAATAGTCGAGCAGGGCTTTGTATTGGTCTTGCGCTGTCAGGCAGGTATCTGTTAGATAGCCGTCAATGTGGCCCCATTCACGGAGACCGCGGTAGTAGAACATCTTGAGTTCATCCGTGATGATGAAGGGGACTATTTTGTTGGCCAAACATTCCTTGAACATCAGCAAACGACCTACTCGGCCATTGCCGTCTTGGAAAGGATGAATGCGCTCGAAGTGTACGTGGAAAGCGAGGATGTCTTCCAGCGTCTTCTTCCGATGCTGCCTTTCAACCTTGAAGACTTCTGTTCTCTAAGTGCTGTCAGCAAGGGTGAAATCTTTCCTAAGGAGGCGACTCGTTTGGGAAGCACGGCGTCACAGGGAATGTTCCAAGTCTTTCCTGTCAAAAATGCACCTTCTATTTTCCCACTCGCACAGTAATTGCGGGCAGTTCGCTCAGAAATGCCATACTTCTCAGCAAATTGTATGACTGATATAAACTCCATTCTTTCGTTTATCGGCAAGTATTTAGTTCTTTTTCTGCTGCAAATATACTAATTTTTGCCGATACCGGCAAGATTATAGATATTTTTCTTTACCAATTAGTTTCTTTATTGCTTGAATACTTCCGCCAGCTTCATTTCGATTTTTTAGTCCTTCAACGAATAGGTGATGGTGGTCACCACGCGGAGCTTCTTGATATAAGGGGTGTTCTCGTCGCGGTTGTCAATCTCAAACTGTCCCTGGCCGGCCGTCTGGATGTTGCCCAGGCGGGCATTGCTGGCCTCGGCAAACTGCTCGGCGGTCTTCTGAGCGTTCTTGATGGCTTCGGCCATCATCTCGGGCTTCATCTGCTGGAACGAGGCATACTCGTACTGGGCATTGCTGTTCTCAATAGCCACGCCCTGCTTCAGGAGCTCTGCCTGCTGGAAGATGGCCTTGTTCACCTGCTCCACCTTGCCGGTAGCCACGGTGATGGTCGTCGAGACGATGTAGCGGAAGTTCTTGTTGTTCTCGCCCCACTCGCGGGCCTCGAGGTCGTTGATGGCTGGCGGATTGACGGTTATCTCCTTCTCGTCGAGTCCGTTCTGCTTGAGGAAGCCCTTGATCTTGTCCGTCTGTCGGTTGATGCTTTCGTAGAGCATGGGCAGGTCGTTGCCCGTCACCTTCGTGCTGATGCTCCAGGTCACCTTGTCGGCCGGCACCTCGCGCTCCGACAGTCCCTTCACCGTTACATGGCGGTCTTTGTTGGCAAAGTTGTCGATACCTGCCTTCACAAACCAACCTAAGCAAATAATTCCCACTGCAACGATTGCTGCTGCAAATAAGCGATTCTCTTTCATACGTTTTTATGTTTTAAGTCGTGACACATTTACAAGTGCAAAGGTGAGAAAAAATTTCATTACTTAGCGTAGGAAACCCCTAAAAAAGCGGCGGTTTTCCCTATTATTACCGTTTTTTAAGATTTTTTGTTCGTTGACAGCTCTTCACTTCAAGGCGGATAATTATACTCACGCAGAGGCGTGGGGAAGTGAAAGTGATCAAAACTGGGTACGCAGCGAACGCTGCCGACAATTTCACCGCCCGCTGCCGATATTAGCAGCGGGCGCTGCTGATTATTTCCCCGTCCGCTGCGAGAACGAAAAGATCGGCCTTTCCCCTGCTACGATAAGGCTTTTCCCCGTAAACTGCCTCCTTAGCGCGCTAAAGGTCACCTTTTCGTACATAAATATACGGATAAATATACATTTCGGAAATAGCCTACTTCTTCACCGGCAGGTCACCCGTGCGCGTCAGGACGAAGTCGGCGGCAGAGAACTGCTTGGCGTGGCAGGGGTGGCCAGTGAACTCAGGCACAGTGCTGACGCCGTAGACAACGGGAATGGAGTCGTGGGCAACGACGATGTTGTCGATTTGTACCCTCGACCAGCCGTAGCCGCGGCTGTGGTTGGCCTTGGCTATATTGTGCCACTTGCGCTGCTGCCGCTGCGCCAGACCCTTGGCACCCTTATTACTAGCCAGCGAGTCGGTAGCGCTCTGCCAGAGCTCGCCTCCCTTGAAACCACGGGCAGGAATGTCCTGGAGCTGCTTCTCGCCGTTGCAGACGGTATAGACGAAGGCGCCCCAGCCGTCGGCACGCACAACGCAGCTGAGCGAGTAGACGCCGGGCTCTACCCACACTTCTTGGTGCTCGGCCTGATAGACGAGAGGCTGGTCTTCATCCCATTCATGCCCATTGAGATACCATACTTCTTCGTCGCCAGTAAAGTATTCGCCCTTGGAGGTCAGCGTGGCATAGTTCTCCTCGGTGTTGTTGGTCTTCACCATCACCCAGTTGTTCTCCGAGAAGTACTTGAAGTCCTGCTCCATCATTGGAATGTCGTTGATGGCGTATGGCGTGATAGTGCCACCCGTACGCACCTGACTCTCGCGCTCAGTATTCCGCAGGTCCTGCAGGGCGAAAATGGTAGGGAAGACGGTGAACATGGCGACGATCCAGATGAGGATGCAGAGGATGCGTTGGGCGATGCCCATAGGCCTCAGCTTGCCTGCTTTCTCGAGTAGGATGTGGATGATGGCGTAGACGGGCAGACTGAGCGACAGCAACAGGCTGACGCAGAAGACGACGACCAGCCACGGGTGGGTGGCATAAATCTCGGGCAGGTTCATGTAGCCGAGGTCGAAGGGCAGGCTGTAATGCGACGCACCAGGCACGGTGAAGACAATGATGAGGGTGCCGACGGCCAGCAGGAAGCAGACGAGTAGCACCAGGGCCACGATGGCCAGGATGCCCAGAAACAGGCCAGCCAGCAACTTCAGCACCACCGTGAACAGACTACCAAGGAGACTGCGGCGAGGCTCGGCAGGCCGTTCGTCTTCCTCTACGACGGCATCGGCCAGGTTCTGGGGTGTCACGTCCCTACCCTCCATCTGTAGCATCTGGTTGGGCGTGCTGGCCTCGGGCACGACGATGCTCAGGATGATGTAGCTGATGATGCCCACACCGTAGACCACCACGAGCAGCACGAAGAGCAGGCGCCAGAGGACGGGGTCGGTGTTCGTATAGGCGGCAATGCCCGAGCAGACGCCTGTCAGCATCTTGTCCTTCGGGTTACGATAGAGGCGCTTGCCGGCCGTACGGGCGCGTACATTGTCCATGACATCCTGCGCCGCCGAGCGGAAGGAGTCGTAACGGTGGCCCCTGTTATCGTTATGGTTATCGTTTTCGTTCTCTCCCGCCAGCTCCTCGGGACGGCCGATGCGGGTGACGATGTCCTTCACGTGGTCGATGGTGATGGCCTCGATACCCTGCTGGCGCAGTTCGTCGAAGAGCTCGGCAATGCGCGCCTCGATGTCGTCGACTATCTCGTCGCCACCCTCCTCTCGTCCGAACGACGAGCGGAGCGACTCGATATACTGTTGCAATAGTTCGTAGGCATCCTCGTCAATCTGGAACAGGCGCCCACACAGGTTGATGGTGATATTCCTCTTCATAAAACTTCAAATCTTTAATCCTTCAATTTTTCAATTCTTCAATCCTTCAACTCTAAAAGTTTCGGGGTGATGGTTTTGAGATAGTTAATGGTATTTGACAGTTCCGTCCAGGCCGTGTCGAGACCTTCCAGAAACTGTTCGCCTTCAGGGCTGAGGGCATAGTACTTGCGGGGTGGGCCCTGCGTGGACTCCTGCCACTGGTACTGCAGCAGTCCGTCGTTCTTCAGGCGCGTCAGCAACGGGTAGAGTGTTCCCTCCACCACGAGCAGTTCGGCCTGTTTAAGCTGTTGGATGATGTCACTGGCATACGAAGGGCGGTGTTTCAGGAGCAGCAACACGCAGTACTCCAGCATCCCCTTTCGCATTTGTGACTTGGCATTCTCGATGTTCATATCTTTGCACGAATTAAGTATTGCGGGTGCAAAGATAGGCAAAAACTCAGTACCTTGCAATACAAAGTACCAAGTTTTTGCCAAGTATTATACTTATTTAACGTTTAGCGCCGTATTTCCTCGGCGATGATGTCGGCCAGGCGCTGGGCGCCCTTGCCATCGGGGTGTATGCCGTCGGAGAGCATCTTGTCGCTGTCGCCGGCAAAGAGTGTGTGGAGGTCAATGACTTTCAGACCGTATTTGCGGGCCACCTCCTGCTGGATGGGGATAATCTCGTTGGCAATGACGGCTTCGTTGATGTCCCATGTCGACTTAATGGCGGGGATGGGCGTACAGAGGAAAATCTGCGGGCCAACGGGAGTGGCTGTCTTCGTCTTCTTGGACTTCTTCTTCGCGGTCTGTGCAAGGTCGGGACGGAGGGTGAGGATCATCTGTTCCAAATCCTCACGGAACTCGCTGGCATACTGCCAGTTCTGGGGCTTCGAGTCGTTGGTGCCGAGTTTGATGATGACGACATCGGGCTTGAAGCGCTGAGCGTCAGCCCATGCCACCTCCTTCATATAGGGCTGGTCGCCACGGTTAAGCATGGTACGGCCGCTGACGCCGAAGTTGCGCACCCAGTAGTCGCTGCCAAGCTTCTTCTGCAGCAGGGCAGGATAGCCGTAGGCAGTGGCCATGTCGATGCCGTGACCGTCGGTGATGCTGTTGCCGATACAGGCCACGCGGATGGCACCGGGCTTCGGAGCCTGACGGGCCTTCAGCCAGTTGCCGAGGTCGGTGAGCATCTGGTCGTGGTACTTGAACCAAGGGCCGAAGCCGAAGCCGTGGTCGCCGGTGGGGTAGATGAACATGGAGCACTCGTTGCCGGCACGGCGCATGGCGGTGTAGTACTGCACACCGTTGGTGACGAGGGGCACGAGGCGGTCGTCGTTGGCCGAGATGATGACAGCGGGAGGCGTCAGATGACGGCGCACAGCGTTCTGCGTGGAGAAGTCGCGGACGATGTCCGGGTTCTTCTGGTCCTCGCCGAGGAAGTTACGGCACGACCACACATGGCTGACGCGCTCGTCCATGGAGATGACGGGATAGAAGAGGATGGTGAAGTCGGGACGCTCGTCGAAGGCGGCGTGGGTGGAGATGACCGATGCCAGGTGGCCGCCGGCCGAAAAGCCCATGATACCCACATCGTGGGGATTGATGCCCCAGACGTCGGCAGAGTCGCGGACGATGCGGATGCCCTTCTCGACGTCGCTGATGGGTTTCGTGCGGTCGCCATCAGGCAGCCGGTAGTTCACGACGAAGTAGGCGATGCCCTGGTCGTTGAGCCACCCCGAGGCCTGTGTGCCCTCGTGGGTGTTCGACAGCATGGAGTAGCCGCCGCCGGGGACGCCGACGATGGCCTTACCCGACGGTGCATCGGGCAGGAAGCACACCATCTGTGCCTTCCCGTCGTCGGTAAGGTTCAGGGTGAAGGTACGTGCTGTCTTTGCCTGGACGGCAGCCGCCAGCAGGAGTAGCAATAGCGTGTAGATTTTTCTGTTCATGGTCAGGAATTTTTAATTAATCAAAAAATTTGGTGCAAATATAGTGATTATTCTGCAATATTTCTTATTTTTGCAAATAAAAAAGCAAAAAAGAGATAATATGACAAAAGGTCTATTACGCAGCACGGGTAAACGGCTCGGGTTATTCGTCATCGTATGTGCTCTGGGTGTCAGCACCGCAGTAGCGCAAGTAGTCAATACGGAATCGGGACCCGTCAAGGGTTTCGACCATGAGGGAACGGTCGGGTTCCTGGGCATCCCCTACGCCAAGGTGGAGCGCTTCATGCCGCCGCAGCCTGTCGAGAAGTGGACGGCGGTGAGGGTGTGCGACCACTGGGGCCCGCAGGCCATGCAGCAGACGGGCGGACGCCAGCTGAGCGAGGAGCAGATGTCGGAGCAGTGCTGTGTGCTGAATGTATGGACGACGAGTCTGGGAATCGAGAAACGAGGCGCTCGGCTCCGCCGCTTTGCTCTGCAAAGAACGAGAAACGAGAAACGAGGTAAGCTGAAGCCGGTGATGCTGTGGCTACATGGCGGCGGCTTCGACTCGGGCACCTCCGAGTGGGATCCCGGTATGCAGCTGGCGAAGAAGGACGTGGTGGTGGTCAGCGTGAACCACCGTCTGAACATCCTCGGATTCCTCGACCTGTCGGCCTGCTCGCCGAAATACAAGCAGTCGGGCAACGTCGGTATGCTCGACGTGGTGCAGGCCTTGCAGTGGATACAGAAGAACATCCGCCAGTTTGGCGGCGACCCGGAGAACGTGACCATCTTCGGTGAGTCGGGCGGCGGTGGCAAGGTGGGCACGCTGCTCTGTATGCCCGCTGCCAAGGGGCTGTTCCATAAGGCAATCATCATGAGCGGCACCATCCTCAATGTCAACACCAAGGCCATGACCGAGGAGCTCGGCAAGGCGGTGCTGAAGGAGCTGAACATCGACGCCGCACACATAGACCGTATCAAGGACGTGCCCTACGACGAGCTGTACAAGGCCGGCCAGCGTGCCATGGCAGCCAGCATAGGCACCCGCCAGCCGGGGACGCCGATGATGTGGGGTTTCGGACCCACTCCCGACGGTGAGACGCTGTTGCAGCAGCCCTTCCAGGACGGTTTCGCTGCCACGGCCGACAATATACCTATTATGATTGGTACGACGTTCAACGAGCTGCAGCGTCTGCGCTACAACGACCAGATGACGCAGGACGAGGCGCGCCGCGAGCTGTTCCGTACGTTCGGCATGGATGCCAACAGGTACATCAGCGCCTTTGCCGAGGCCTATCCCGGGTACACGCCGCAGGACCTGCTGAGCATCGACTGGCTGTTCCGTCCGAAGACCATCATTACCGCCGACGCCATCAGTCAGGACCGTGCGGCGAAGACATGGATGTATATGTTCACCTGGCGCTCGCCCGTCAGCAAGGGCAGCGTCCACGGCCAGGAGCTGAAGTTTTGCTTCAACACCCTGCACCGCGCCGGGCGCGACCTGCCCCAGCCGTCGGAGGCCGACAAGAAGTTGGCCGACGTGATGAGCAGCGTGTGGGCACAGTTCGCCCATACCGGCGACCCGAACATCGAGGGACTGCCCCAGTGGCAACCCTACACCAAGGAGAACGGCGAGCTGATGGTATTCGACCACCAGTGCGAGCTGCGCCACAACCACGACCGCAAGTTGGCCGAGATCATCGACAAGCACTGCTTCCAGCAGCTCGACGACTTCCGCGCCAAGCAGAAGAGCAAGCAGCTGACAGTGGGCGACGTCACGATGACCATTTACCCGGAGCGTGGCGGCAAGATCATGTCGCTGAAGTACAAGGGCAAGGAGATCATCTCGCAGACGAAGCAGGCAGAGTCGTTCGGCAGCACCTTCTGGACCAGTCCGCAGAAGGAGTGGAACTGGCCGCCGGTGCCGGAGTTCGACAAGAATCCCTACACCGTCGAGGAGAAAGACGGACGCCTCATCCTCACCAGCGAGCCGTCGGCACGCCTGAAATACCGCATCCGCAAGGAGTTCACCACCATTCCCTCGGTTCCAACCGAGGGCACAGGGGCGATCGTCGTCACCTACTCTATCATCAACGAGAGCGACGAGACGCGACAGGTGGCCCCATGGGAGATCACTCGTGTGGAAAACCATGGTGGCTGGATATTCTTCGATGCCCCCACGGGCAGCATCACCCCCGCCGGTCTGATGAACTTCGAGAAGAAGGGTGATGCCGTGTGGTACCAGCCCGACGAGACGGGCGAGAACCGCAAGATCAACGCCGACGGCCGTGGCTGGCTTGCCTACGCAAACGACGGCCTGCTGATGGTGAAGCAGTTCCAGGACCTGAAGGCCGGGGAGCCTGCTCCCGACGAGGCCGAGATCCAGGTCTACGTGAACCGTGGCAAGACCTACATCGAGCTGGAGAGTCAGGGTGCCTACACCACCCTCAAGCCCAAGGAGGCGTTGAGCTGGACTGTCCGCTGGTTTCTAGTCCCCGTCGGCGACGCGCCGACACAGGAAACTCTCCTCCAGACCGTCAAGAAGCTCCTATAGTCCCCACTCCCCCGGTACTAACCGAAGGGAGCCCACACTTCCGGCGTTTCAACGCCGGGCATATAATCACAGATAACAACTATTCTTAGCATTTACAAACTAAAAACCTATGAAAGATTTCAATTTCTACGCACCGACCGAGGTGGTATTCGGCAAACAGTCAGAGGAGCAGGTGGCTGCTCTCGTCAAGAAATATGGTGGCACGAAGGTGCTGGTACACTACGGCGGCAAGAGTGCTGAGCGCTCAGGACTGCTCGACAAGATATGCGGACTGCTTGACAAGGGAGGCATTCCGTATGTCAAGCTTGGCGGCGTGGTGCCCAACCCACGCCTGTCGCTGGCCAAGCAGGGCATTGAGCTCTGCCGTCAGGAGGGTGTGGACTTCGTCCTCGCCATCGGCGGCGGCAGCGTCATCGACTCGGCGAAGTGCATCGCCTACGGCGTCTGCTACGACGGTGACGTCTGGGACATCTACCTTGGCAAGGCCGAACCCGTGAAGACGCTGCCCGTGGCCAGCGTGCTCACCATCCCCGCTGCCGGCAGCGAGATGAGCGAGGCGAGTGTCATCACCAACGAGGACGGTGACGTGAAGCTGGGCTACTCGAACAACATATCGCGCCCGAAGTTCGCCATCATGAACCCCGAGCGCACGTTTACGCTGCCACCCTACCAGACGGCGGCCGGCGTGACAGACATCATCATGCACACCATGGAGCGCTACTTCAACCCAGACTGTGACATGACACTGACGGATGCCATAGCAGAAACGCTGATGCGGACGATGAAAGAGTGTGTCTTTGCCGTGCTGAAGGACCCCGAGGACTATCGCAACAGGGCACAGATCATGTGGGGAGGCAGTCTGGCACACAACGATGTCACCGGCAACAGGAACAACGGCGACTGGTCCACACACCAGCTGGAGCACGAGCTCAGCGGTCTTTTCGACGTCACCCACGGTGCCGGTCTGGCTGCTGTCTGGCCGAGCTGGGCCCGCTACGTGATGCACGAGAACCTGAGCCGCTTCGTCCGCTTCGCCGTGAACGTGATGGACGTGCCCAACGACTTCACCGACCCCGAGGGCACGGCCCTGAAGGGCATCGAGGCTATGGAGCGCTTCTACCACGCCATCGGTATGCCCGTCAACATCAAGGAGCTGATAGGCCGTGACATCACCGACGAGGAGATCAAGGAGATGACGCGCAAGTGCAGCCGCGACTACAAGCGTACCTGCGGTGCCTTCAAGGTGCTCAGTGCCGACGACATGGAGGCAATCTACAAGATGGCCCGCGGATAAACCATTCACCACACAAAGACAGACATGACGATGAGAAGACTGTTCGTGACTATCGCCCTGACGGCATTGACAATACTGCCCATAGCGGCACAGACGGCGCCTCCGCCGTATAAGAATCCGCAGCTGAAAGCCGAACAGCGGGCCGACGACCTGCTAAAACGGCTGACACTGGAGGAGAAGGTACGCCTGATGATGGACACCTCGCCCGCCATCGACCGCCTGCAGATACCTACGTTCCAATGGTGGAACGAAGCGCTGCATGGCGTCGGGCGCAACGGCTATGCCACGGTATTCCCAATAACGATGGCCATGGCCGCCTCGTGGGACGATGCCCTGCTGCACCGTGTCTTCACGGCTGTCAGCGACGAGGCGCGTGTCAAGGCGCAACAGGCGAAGCAATCAGGGCATATCCGCCGTTACCAGAGCCTGTCGTTCTGGACGCCGAACATCAACATCTTCCGCGACCCCCGCTGGGGACGTGGCCAAGAGACCTATGGCGAGGACCCATTCCTCACGTCCAGGATGGGCCTTGCCGTGGTTCGCGGCCTGCAGGGCATGACCTACGACGGCCAATGGATTGGCGACTACAAGAAGTTGCTGGCCTGTGCCAAGCATTTCGCCGTACACAGCGGGCCGGAGTGGAACCGCCACACGTTTAACGTCGAGGACCTACCCGAGCGCGACCTCTGGGAGACCTACCTGCCTGCCTTCAAGGCGTTGGTACAGGAGGGGCAGGTGGCCGAAGTGATGTGCGCCTACCAGCGCATCGACGGACAGCCCTGCTGTAGCCAGCACCGCTATGAGCAGCAGATACTACGCGACGAGTGGGGCTTCAAGGGCCTCATCACCAGCGACTGCGGTGCCATCCGCGACTTCCTGCCCCGCTGGCACAATACCGCCAAGGACAGCCCCGAAGCATCGGCACAGGCCGTGCTGGCCGGTACCGACGTGGAGTGTGGATCGGAATACAGGAATCTGCCTGAGGCTGTGCGCCGCGGTGACATCAAGGAGAGCGACCTCGACCGCTCGCTGCGCCGCCTGCTGACGGCCCGCTTTGAGGTGGGCGACTTCGACAGCGATGACCGCGTGTCGTGGACAAAGATTCCCGAGAGCGTCGTCGCCTCGGAAGCACACAAGCAGCTGGCCCTCGACATGGCCCGCAAGAGTATCGTCCTGCTGAAGAACAATGGTGTATTACCCCTCGACGATTCTTCACTCTCCACTCTTCACTCTTCACTCATTGTCATGGGACCCAATGCCAACGACTCCGTGATGCAGTGGGGCAACTATGCAGGCTACCCGACGAAGACCGTCACCGCCCTAGAGGGCATCCGCCGCTATCTTGGCAATGTGCCCTACATCCAGGGTTGCGGACTGACACGCAACGAGACCATCGAGAGCCGCTTCGGTGAGATCAAGTCACCGTTGGGCGGCCAAGGGTTGCAGGCCGTCTACTATAACAACACCGAGATGACTGGCACACCCGCCGCCACCGTCACCATGACCGAGCCAGTTAAGCTGAGCAACGGCGGTAACACCGTCTTTGCACCGGGGGTGAACCTCGAGAACTTCTCAGCCCGTCTGGACGGCACACTCATCCCCACCCGCGACGAGATGCTCATCTTCACCGTCAGCGGCGACGATAAGATACGCTTGCTGGTCAATGGCGACACCATCGTCAACTTCTGGCAGGCACGCCAGCGCATACAGCAGGCGCAGCAGGAAATCAGCGTGAAGGCCGGACAGCACTACCGCATACAGATAGAGTATGTGCAGGAGACGGGCTACGGCGCCCTAAACTTCGACATTCAGCACAAAGCCGAGCCAACGGCACAGCAGCTGCTGGCACAGGTGGGCGATGCCGGGACCATCGTCTTCATAGGCGGTATCTCGCCACGTCTCGAGGGCGAGGAGATGCGCGTCAGCGAGCCGGGCTTCCGTGGCGGCGACCGTACAAGCATCGAACTGCCACAGGCACAGCGCGACGTCCTGCGCTGGCTGCACGAGGCAGGCAAGAAGGTCATCTTCGTCAACTGCTCAGGCGGTGCCATGGCCATGACGCCCGAGCTGGAAACCTGCGACGCCATCCTCCAATGGTGGTACGGCGGCGAGCAAGGCGGTGCAGCACTAGCCGACGTCCTCACGGGCCGTTACAACCCCTGCGGCAAGCTGCCCGTCACGTTCTACAAGAGTACCGACGACCTGCCCGACTTCCTGGACTACACGATGAAGAACCGCACCTACCGCTACTTCACCGGCGAACCGCTGTTCCCATTCGGTCACGGACTGAGCTACACCACGTTCGAGATGAGAAACTTGAAAGTTGAACCAACGGTCGACGGCCGAAAGGAAAGTCAAAAGGGAAATGACGGTAGCCTCCAGGTGAGCGTGACGGTGAAGAACACCGGCAAGAGGGACGGCACGGAGACCGTACAGGTCTACTTCCGCCGTACGGCCGACACAGAAGGTCCCCTCAAGACGCTCTGTGGATACCAGCAGGTAAGCCTGAAGGCCGGCGAGGAGCGCGTGGTCACCATCACCCTGCCACGCCAGCGTCTGGAAACCTGGGATGCCAAGACCAATACCATGCGCTTCCAACCAGGACAGTACCAGCTGATGGCTGGTCCGTCGAGTGCTGATGCCACCTTACTGAAGACCAACATCAAATTATAAACTACTAACACAAAGACTATGAGACAATTACAAACACTTATCTCGGGGCTGCTGATCTCTGTAGCGGTTAACGCACAGGGAGACCTCCGGCTGAACGACCTCGAGTACTTCGAGCGTCAGGGCGTGAACGTGCTGGTGTTCAGCAACAGCTTTAACGGCGGGTTCAACGACGAGAAGAACTCGGGCATCGAGATTATACACCATGGTGTGCGGACGGTACAGGGCGGCGCCATCCGCCTAAACAACACACCGGAACAATGGGACCTCGTGCCGACGATGACCAGCCGCAAGGTGAACCGTGAGACCGGCAGCATAGAGGTCGGACTGCGCTACAACGACTACGACTTCGACTCACGCATCATCGTCACGGCAAAAGGCAAGGCAGTAGAGATTGCCGTCTGGCTCGACAAGCCCGTGCCCGAGAAGCTGGCTGGCGAGGCCGGACTGAACATCGAGTTCCTGCCGTCGCAGTACTGGCTGAAGACCTATATGGTGGACGGACGGCTGGGACGTTTCCCACGCTACGCAACGACCCAGACCGTCACACGCCCCAACATCGAGAAGCCACGGCAGTTCAAGGGTTTCAAGACCTACGATGACCGCGGTACCGACCGCTTCGTTGACCCCCTGCCACTGGAGACGGGGCATAGTATCACCGTGGCGACAGATGCCCCCGACAGGATGATACGTATCAGCAGCGAGGATGCCGAGTTGAAACTCTACGACGGGCGGATGCTGGCACAGAACGGCTGGTTTGTCCTACGCAGCGTGCTGCCGAAGGGCAAGACGGGCAAGGTGGTGACGTGGACCGTCGAGCCACACGCCATCCCCGGCTGGATCCGTGAGCCAAACATCGGTTTCTCGCAGGTGGGCTACACGCCCGAGCAGCCCAAGGTGGCCGTCATCGAGCTGGACAAGAACGACCCCATGCAGACTGGTTCCGCCAGTCTGATGCGCCTCAACCCCGACGGCACGACTTCCGATGCCTATAGCGCCACCGTCACCACGTGGGGACCCTATTATAAATATAATTATGTGAAGTTCGACTTCTCGTCGGTGAGACAGCCCGGCGTCTATTTCATCCAATATGGTAAGACACGCACCAACGACTTCCTGATTGACGAGCACGTCTACGACAAGATCACCGACGCCACGACCGACGTGTGGGTACCCATCCACATGAACCACATGTACGTCACCGAGGGCTACCGCACCTGGCATGGCGAGCCGTTCAAGGAGGGCTATCTGCAGGCACCAGAGAGCGACCACTTCGACCTGCACCGCCAGGGTGCCAGCACCGACACGAAGTACAAACCGCTGGAGCTCATCCCCGGCCTGAACGTCGGTGGATTCTTTGATGCCGGCGACTTCGACATCGAGACTGGTTCGAACATCAACGTCGTTCAGAACTTCATCCGTACGTGGGAACTATTTAAGCCGCAGCGCGATGAGACTTTCGTCTCGCAGGAGCAGCGTTATGTGGAGCTGCACCGTCCTGACGGCAAGCCCGACATCCTGCAGTTCATTGAGCATGGCGTGCTGAACCTCGTCAGCCAGGCCGAGCAGATAGGCCACATGGCATCGACGCTCTCGAACAGCGTGCTCGACAACTACCACCACCTCGGCGATGCCGCCAGCATCACAGACGGTCTGCACTACGACCCGTCGCTGAAGCCCTACGAGGTCAGTGCCGACGGCAAACGCAGCGGTACGCCCGACGACATGTGGGCTTTCACCACACGCAACCCCAGCCTCGACCTCCAGGCTGCCGATGTATTCTCCTCGGCCGCCCGCGTGCTCCGCGGCTATAACGACGAGCTGGCCGACCGCGCCCAGAAGCAGGCCGACCGTCTGCGCCAAGAGGCTACAGCCCTTCAGCGCGGGGCGCGATTCCGTCGCGACCGCCAAGCCGAGGCAGATAACGACTGGCTGACGGGCACTGGTGACGGCACCACATCGGGTGCATCACGGTTCTCCCGTGACGTCATCCGCAACCTGCAGACCATGCTCGACAGCATCCCCATGAAGGATGCCGCCTACAAGGAGAAGCTACGACCTGGTGTCAAGCAGTACTTAGAATACATACACAGCTTCGACCGTCAGAACCCCTACGGCGTACCCATCGGGCTCGGTAACTGGGCAGGCGTCAATGCCGTGCTCAACTTCGGCATCACCGTCAACTACGCCCATATCTACTACCCGGACATCGTCGGCAAGGACGAGGTCTACCGCGTCGCCAACTGGCTCTACGGCTGCCACCCGTACCATAACTACTCGTTCGTGGCCGTCGTCGGTGCCGCCCGTCCGAAGCAGGTGTTCTACGGTAACAACCGCGCCGACTTCTCGTTCATCCCCGGAAACGTAGCCCCCGGCCTGCTGTTCCGTAAGCCCGACCACTTCGAGAACTACGACGACTGGCCATTCCTCTGGGGACAGAACGAGGGCACCATCGCCGGCAACACGCAGTACATCATCTTCGGCTCATCGTTCCGAAACATCGTCGGGGCTTCAGAGACGAAATAAACACCAACAGACACCGATATGACTATAGCACAGAAGATACGCACATCGTTTACAGCCAGACTGGCACTCTGGGTGGCAGGCTTCGTCGTGGTCATATCGACACTGGTCGTCGGACTGCTCGCCAGTTTCTCGGAAGAGGTCATAAGAGACGAGGCCATCGACATGACACTCCAGGTGTTGGAGAACTCGGCACTGAACATCGACAACACGCTACGGAAAACAGAGATGACGGCACATCAGGAAGGACGACGGCTGCGCGTAAACAGAGCTCGAATAGACCTTCTCATCGAGGAGAGCGGTTCGCTGGCACAGTTACAGCGCTCACTGCCCAACGCACAGTTGTTCGTCACACGACGAGACAGCAGCCAACCGGACACCTATATCACTGGTGAAGAGAGCGGCTACCGTCAACTTGTACACAACGGCCGCGAGATGTACCTCTTCGTACAGCCCATAGGCGAGCGACAGTTCAGTCTCGCGGCCATATGCCCGGCAGAGAACATTTACGACAAGTACGCCAGTATGCAACGCATCCTGCTCAGCTGGAGTATCGGCGGCGTGCTCTTGCTGCTCATCTTCCTCTACTTCGTCATTGCGCGACACCTACGGCCGCTACACCTGCTGGCCGATGCCGCACAGAGTATCGCTGACGGCAATCTGGAGACGCCTATCCCCGACGCGCACCACCACCACGAAGCAGCGAGGCTCCAGGTCAGCCTGAAGAAGATGCAGCGCGCACAACGAGCCTACATGACCGAGATGCAACAGAAGCAGGCTACACTAAGTGCGCAAAATGCTGAACTGCAGGCCGCCTATGACGAGGCACAGGACTACGAGGTCAAGAAGGCGAAGTTCCTGTCACAGATGACACAGCGTATGGCAGAGCCCGTAGACCTGGTCTGCCGAAGCACCGACATCGTCTGCCGCGACTACAACCACCTCTCCAAAACCCAAATGGCCACACTCCAGGCGGATATCCAGCAAGGTACTGAGACCGTGACGGAACTGCTCGACGAACTCATGCACGAAACTGCCCTATGACAAATATACCACGTTATATACAGCAACGGCTGTCGCTACGACTCGGCCTCGTCATCGTGCTCATCATCACGGTGGCCTTCACGTTCCTCTTCGGTTTCCTCTTCCTCCGAGGCAAGCGCTACGTGCAACGCGTAGCCATCGAACGGGCCACACAGCTGCTCGACAACACCTCTGCACGCATCAACGGCATCATGGACGAGACAGAGACAGTGACCAACTTCATGGCACTGACGACACCGCGTCACCTAACGCCCGACTCCCTGCTCACCTTTACACGACGTGCCATCGAAGAGAACGCCTTCCTCACAGGAATGGCTATCTCCATGGAGCCGAACTTCTTCCCCGAGATGGGACGTTATTACTCGGCTTACTCCCTCCGGCACTCCAAGGACAGTATCACGACCGTCCGCGAGGGGCCCTTCGAGTACTTCGACGCCGTGTGGTACAAGACACCACGCAAACTGGGAACCGCCTGCTGGGTCGACGCTTACGACGACTATAACGAGGGGACACTCTCGTCACCTGACATTCTAACCAGCTACTGCTGTCCCATGCGCGACGCCTCCGGACGCTATGTCGGCAGTATCACCGCCAGCCTCACGCTGAAATGGCTCTCACAGACTGTCACAGCGCTGAAGCCCTATCCAAACTCATCGGCTATCATGATTGACCACGCAGGAACCTATATCGTTCACCCCGACACGGCAAAACTCTTCCGCGAGAACATCTTCAGCGATGCCGACCCTGCTGCACGTCGAGACATCGAGAACTTGGGAAAAGCCATGCTCGCCGGACACAGCGGGATGCTGCAGACCATCGTCGACGGAGCACCGGCGTTCATCTTCTACCGCCCCTTGGTGCGCACCGGATGGAGCTTTGCCATCGTCTGTCCCGAGAGCGACGTCTTCGCACGCTACAACCGCCTCGTCTTTTATACGTGGATCATCATCGCCACCGGACTTGTGCTGCTCATGTTCATCTGTTACCTCACCGTCCGACGCAACATCCAACCACTCAGCCAGCTCGACCATACCGTACGACGCATAGCTGACGGCCACTTCGACGAGCCACTCACCGAAAGCCCGCGACACGACAGCGTAGGACGACTCACCAACAGCTTTGTACGTATGCAGCAGTCACTGGCCAACAGCGTCACAGACATACAACGCACAAACGCCCAACTGTCAGCTCTCAACTCGCAACTCCGCGAAGCCTACCAGGTCAAACTCGAGGCCAACCGCCGAAAAGCGGCCTTCATACAGACCATGTACCACGAGATACGTACACCACTCAACATCATCAACGGCTTCACACAGGTACTCAACGCCAGTCTTCACGGATTGCCACCCGAAGAGGTCGAGGACATCACACAGCGCATGAAACAAGGTGCCGAAGACATCACACGGCTGACACATAAGCTCACCGCCGCCACCACCACGCCGTAGACAGGCATATCTAATTAACAATAAATAACAAACAACAATGAAAAGAATCATCGTAATGACCGCCCTCGCAGCACTGATGGTGCTGTCTGGCTATTCACAGACAAAGTCACCGTCATTCGACGAAGTATTAACCAGCCGTCGCAGCATTCGCAGCTATGACGCCACGAAGAAAATCTCGGAGGCGGAGGTACGCGAACTGCTGACAGCCACGCAGGAAGCCCCGTCGTGGGCCAACCAGCAGCCCTCGAAATACTACGTGGCGATGAGCCCCGACAAGCTCGCTGCCATACGAGACCTCGTCGGCGGGAATAAAGACCGCATCAAGAATGCCCCCGTGCTCATCGTCTCGACCTACGAGCGCGGCAAGTCTGGCTTCTTCGGCGGCACGGCCACCAACGAGATTGGCGATGGCTGGGGCGCTTACGACAATGGTCTGTCGAACTGCTATCTGATCCTCAAGGCGCGTGCCATGGGCTTCGACACCCTCATCATGGGTATGCGCGAGGCCGACAAACTGCGCCAGATATTCAGCATCCCCGACGATGAGACCGTCATGGCCGTCATCGCCCTTGGCTATCGTGCCGGCGAACCGCGTCAGCCGGTTCACAGGAAGCTGGATGAAGTTGTGAAGTTCTTTTAAAAAGTAAGAAAGTAAAAAGGTAAAAAAGAAAGCTAAAACCATTATTAGTAAAAGAACAGAAACTATGAAAAAAGTATTCTTTTCCCTGGCCGTGCTGCTGATGGCACTAACGGCCTGCACACAGAAGAGTGAGAAAAATGACGGCGTGAACAACTTCAAGATCCAGCGCGGCACGAACGTGAGCCACTGGCTGTCGCAGAGCGAGGAGCGTGGCGAGGCAAGGGCAAAGCACATCCAGGAGGACGACTTCGCACGCCTGGATTCGCTGGGCTTCGACTTCGTGCGCCTGCCCATCGACGAGGTACAATTCTGGGACGAGGAGGGTAACAAGCTGCCAGAAGCTTGGGAGCTGATGGACAACGCCATACAGTGGGCCGAGAAGCACCACCTGCGCACCATCGTCGACCTGCACATCATCCGTTCACACTACTTTAACGCCGTCAACGAGGGCGGAGCCAGCGCCAACACGCTCTTCACGTCCGACGAGGCACAGCAGCAACTCATCGACATGTGGTACCAGCTGAGCGACGTACTGAAAGGCTACAGCTGCGACTCCGTGGCCTATGAGTTCATGAACGAGCCGGTGGCTGAAGACCATGAGCAGTGGAACGCCCTCATCGCCAAGGTTCACAAGGCCCTGCGCGAACGCGAGCCGCAACGCACCCTCGTCATCGGCAGTAACCTGTGGCAGGGCTACCAGACCATCCAGTACCTGAAGGTGCCTGAGGGCGACAAGAACATCATCCTCTCATTCCACTACTACAATCCCATGCTGCTGACCCACTACGGTGCGTGGTGGACACCACTCAAGAACTATACGGGCAAGGTGAACTATCCCGGCGTGCTCGTGTCGAAGGAGGACTACGAGGCTGCTCCCGATTCGATAAAGCCGGAGCTGGAGCAGTACCTGACACAGGAGTGGAACATCGACAAGATCCGTCAGGACTTCGCCGACGCCATCGCCGCTGCCAACAAGTACGGCCTGCAGCTGTTCTGTGGCGAGTGGGGCGTCTATGAGCCCGTCGACCGTGAGCTGGCCTACAAGTGGACAAAGGATATGCTGACTGTGTTCAAGGAGAACAATATCGCCTGGACAACCTGGTGCTACGATGCCGACTTCGGCTTCTGGGACCAGCAAAAGCATGACTTCAAGGACAAGGGACTGGTGGACTTGCTGATGGCGGATTAAGATATTTACAGGCTGAATCATATATGAGAGTAGGAATTATCGGAACAGGGTGGATTGCCGAGAAAGCGGCAATCACCCTGAACGGGCTGGCCGAGCGGACACGAAAGGGCGACGCGTCGGCCGCAGCTTGCGAGGCCTACGCCGTCGGCTCACGCTCAATAGCGACGGCGGAGGCTTTCGCCGAGAAGTGGGGGCTTGCTAAGGCTTATGGCTCGTATGCGGAGCTCATTGCCGACCCCGACGTTGACCTCGTCTATGTGGGCACGCCCCACTCACACCACTACGACGTGACAAAAATGGCGATAGAAGCCGGCAAGCCCTGTCTAGTGGAAAAGGCGTTCATGGCGAACGCCTGGCAGACAGAAGATATTATCAACCTGGCTCACAAACGCGGGGTCTTCGTCGCCGAAGCCATTTGGACGCGCTACCAGCCAGTCGTTGACATCGTACGCAAGCTCATCGCCGATGGTCGCATCGGCCAGCCACGCCTGCTCACAGCCACCCTCGGCTATTCTATGGGGAACAAGGAGCGCATATTCCGGCCCGACCTCTGCGGTGGTGCCCTGCTCGACCTTGGCGTCTATGCGCTGAACTTCACGCGGATGTTCTTCCCGGCCGACATCAGTGTGCTTGACGGTTTTGCCGTCAAGAGTTCCACGGGCATGGACCTCACCAATGCCATGACCCTCGTATTGAAGGACGGTATGCTCTGCAACCTGCAGTCGTCAGCACAATGTGTAGGCGACAACATCGGTGTCATCGCCGGTACTGAGGGCAACCTCATCATCGACAACATCAACAACCCGCAGACCATCACGGTCAACGGCCCCGACCGCACCTACGTTGAGACTATTCACGTGCCCGAACAGATTACCGGCTACGAATACCAGTTCCTGGCCTGCCGTGATGCGCTTACTGAAGGCCTGCTGGAGCCCCGTGAGATGCCGCACGCCGAGACGCTCTATATCATGCAGCTCATGGACGACCTGCGCCACAAGTGGGACGTCCGCTAT